>Ga0302157_10000605_pt1 | contig 46747 bp, 48 predicted proteins | sample I_Bog_N3_3_FD_193502 | JGI IMG/M metagenome (GOLD analysis project Ga0302157, IMG submission 193502) | Peat permafrost microbial communities from Stordalen Mire near Abisko, Sweden - I_Bog_N3_3 | ecosystem: Environmental > Terrestrial > Soil > Wetlands > Peat | place: Sweden: Abisko, Stordalen...
GCCGGAAATCCAGCGGGTAGGCCTGGGGGTGTTTTCTGGCCATGGGTGGACCCTTCTCCGCCAAGCGGAAAGTGTCCACGGAACCGGGCCAGCTTCAGCCTGATATTGGCACTTACATCGTTTGACCGGCTGAGAAGCGTCGGCACAAGAATTGGGATGATCAAGACAGCCGCACGCGGGGTCAAGCTAGACAAGACGATCTTTGAAGCATTTTCTAAGAAACTAAAGGTGCTTCAGGATTCAGGCGACTCTCGAATCGTGGCCGCGCACGGAAGGTGGGGAATTTCAGACGCGCTTCCTGAGAGCGTGGTCTGGTCAGAATCGATTGAGTTTCCGGCACCGATGCTCGTTTATGACGTACCAGCTCTGGAAGAAATGCTAGACGAAATCTGTAACGCGGGCAGAGACCTTTTTGAGTTTTTCCGCGTTTCGATACTGCCAACGCTTGAAGCGCGCACGAAGGATTTCGTCGCGCAGATCAAGGCGACGTAGCAGGTCACATCTACAAGCCCCGGGCACGGTGTCGATCCAATTCATATGGCAGCACGCCGAAGCCAGCGGAAATCCGTCCACCAAAGAACCCCAGCGCCCCGCGGTCGAAGAGCGGCGGGGATCAAGACAGGCCGCCGTGGCTACCCTGCGCTCTTCCTCGGCCAGGCAGCGGCGACCAAGACCCTGGCAGAAATTGCCCATTTGGAGCCAGTTGCAATCGAGGCGCTTCCGGAGCGCTCTTTGGTCACGGCCCAAAACCTCGGTTTCACCACTCGCAGATTAGTAGCCGTTGGCCTGGTTCAGCGGTACCACGTTGACGGCCGGCGCGATCGCTATAGACTAATGTTGGCGCGGCGGTCTCCGTGGAGCGACGAACTGCGAGCGGTGCTTAAGTGTGTCGGCCCGCCACGCAAGCGCTGGCCAGAGCCGCCAAAGCAGCTGTCGGAATCTCTCGCCGTCCTTGAAGGGCCGAGGGTCACTGGCCTGAGGATCTTTGGGCGGCCTGCGGGTGACATCGAGACGATCTTCGGGAGTCCGCAGCGAACGGTTGCCCTACTCCTTGTTTCAAGCATAGGAGCCGTTGATGCTTCAACGATTGCCAGGGTCTGCAATGTCCGGACGGATGGAGATATGCACCGGCTTTTAGACCCGATAGAGGCAGACGGCATATTTGTCAGTCGGATGGTCGGGAGCATTCGACTCTACTCCCTGCCGGCGAGGCGGTGGGCCGAGCCCCTCAGGCAGTTAACGCGAGCCATTCTCGAAAACCATCCGATCCTTGCGAGTCGGGTTTCCTCAGGTCAGCGGTTGATGCTGTCGGGCAGTTTCTCAGGGCGAGTCCACCTTCGGCGGCAGCTTGGCCTGTCATGATCCGGACCGGGGCTGGACCCCGGGCAGCGCCGAATATGCAGCGTTGCTGACATGACCCTAATCGAATTTGCGGAGTTCGCGTAATAAACAGCGTAACGCGCCCCAGCTGGGACGAGTACTTCCTCCAGATCGCGCGCACGGTCGCGACGCGGGCGACGTGTCCGCGGGCGCGGGTCGGGTGCGTGCTCACGCGCGAGCACCGGATCCTCACGACCGGCTATAACGGCGCGCCGCGCGGGGTCGAGCACTGCTCGGAGGCCGGCTGCATCGTCGTCCACGACCACTGCCAACGGGCGGTCCACGCCGAGGCCAACGCGATCGTTCAAGGCGCCCTGCACGGCATCGGGCTCGCCGGGGCGACCGCCTACTGTACCCACGAGCCGTGCGTGAACTGCTCCAAGCTCCTGATCAGCGCCGGCGTCCGCCGGATCGTGTACCTCACCGCCTACCCCGATCCGGTCGCGAGCCTGCTGCTCTCCGAAGCCGGGGTCGAGGTCGAATACGCGCCCGATCCGGTGCCCGCGGCGTGAGTCCGCTGCAGTTGCTGCCGATCCTCGCCATCGTCGTCGCGCTAGCGTGTCTCACCACCGCCTATGCGACGCCGCTCGTGCGCAAGCTCGCGACGCACGTCGGGATGTTCGATGAAGTCGGCGAGCGCCGCATGCACGAGCAGCCCAAACCGCGCATCGGCGGGATCGCGCTCTTCCTCGGCTTCGCGTTCGCGCTGTTCTCGGTGCTCGGCTATCTGATCGCGCGCAACGAGCTGCGCGACATCAGCAAGATCCACGACATCATCGGGATGCTCTTCGGCGGCACGCTGATCCTGATGGTCGGCATCTGGGACGACATCATGGGGATGCGTCCGCGCAACAAGTTCGTCGCGCAGATCGTCGTCGCGGGCGTCTCACTGCTCTACGGCTTCGTGATCAAAGATATCGAGAACCCGTTTCATCGCGGCGACTACATCCATTTCGGCGTGCCGTGGAACTACGCGCTCTCGCTGATCTGGTACGTCGGCATGATGAACGCCATCAACTTCATCGACGGGCTCGACGGCTTGCTCTCCGGGCTCACCGCGATCTCCGGATTGTCGCTGGCGATTATCGCCGTCGGCCACGGGCATCCCGAACTCTCGCTCGTGCTGGCGGCGCTGGTCGGTGGGGCGCTCGGGTTCTTGCCGTATAACTACAATCCGGCGACGATCATCCTCGGCGATTCGGGCGCGCTGTTCATCGGCTACATCTTCGCGACCGTCTCGATCGTCGGGACGTCGAAAACCGCGTTCACGATCTCGTTGCTCATTCCGCTGGTCGCGCTCGCGTTGCCGATCCTCGATACGGCGGTCACGATCGTGCGCCGCACGAGCAAGGGGAAGAAGATTACGGAAGGCGACCGCGGCCACTTCCACCACCAGCTCGTCTTTCGTTTCGGGCTGAACGTGCGCCAAGCGGTGCTGCTGATCTACGCGTTGTGCGCGGCGCTCGGCATCGTCGCGTTCTTGCTCTCGGGCGGCATCGCGTCGCTCAAAGTCGCGCAAGCCGGCATGTCGGTGATGGCGGGAGCGCCACCATAACCGCTCCCCTCAAAATACTCGTCGTCATGGGGACGCGTCCGGATACCATAAAGATGGCGCCCGTCGTTGCGGCGTTGCGTGCCGCGGGTGACGCGGTGCGGCCGATCGTGTGCGTGACGGCGCAGCATCGCGAGATGCTCGACGAAGTGCTGCGGCTGTTTGCGATCGTGCCCGACGTCGACCTCAACGTGATGACGAAGACCCAATCGCTGACCGACATTACGACCCGCGTGCTGACCGGCATGGAACCGGTGCTGGCCGAGCACCGTCCCGACGTCGTGCTCGTGCACGGCGATACGACCACGTCGACCGCCGCGGCCCTGGCCGCCTTCTATGCGAAGATCCCGGTCGGCCACGTCGAGGCCGGGCTGCGGACCGGGACGATCTCCGAGCCCTTTCCCGAGGAACTGAACCGCCGGCTGACCGGCGTCATCGCCCGCTTCCACTTCGCCCCCACCGCCGGGGCCAAGGCCAATCTGCTCGCGGAACGCATGGACGACGCCGACATCGTCGTCACCGGGAATACCGTGATCGACGCCTTCTTGGCCACGACCCGACTGCTCGAAGGCCGCCCCGAACCCGCGGCGCTGGCCGGGCTCGACCCCGCCCGCCCCCTGATCTTCGTCACCGCGCACCGGCGCGAGAACCACGCCGCGATGCCGGCGATCGCCGGGGCCGTCAAGGCGATCGCGGCCCTGCCGCAGCGCCCCCAGATCGTCTGGCCGCTCCACCCCTCGCCGCAGGTCGGACCGGTGATCCGCCCGCTGCTGGCGGGCGTTGCGGGGATCCGGCTGACCGAGCCCCTGGACTACGCCGCGACGGTCGCGGTCGTCGCCCGGTCGCGCTTCGTCCTGACCGATTCGGGCGGCCTACAAGAGGAAGCGCCGACCCTGGGCAAGCCGGTCCTGGTGATGCGGCGCGAGACCGAGCGGCCCGAGGGGCTGGCCGCCGGGACGCTGCGCCTCGTCGGGGCCGACCCGGCCGCCATCCTCGACTGGAGCCGCCGGCTGCTGACCGACGAGGGCGGCGCCTACACGGCCATGGCGCGGGCCTCCAACCCGTACGGCGACGGACATGCCGCCGGCCGGATCGTGGCTTGGCTTCTGTGGAAGTTCCGCGCCGGACCCAAGCCGAATGAATTTTCCGCGGCCGGCTGACCGCGACTGCAAATGGCTCCGTCAAAAGTCCGGGAGGGGATGGCCGAAATCGGCGACAATACGCAGGGCGCCGTATCATCGGCCGCATTAAGCGCGTATAACGTGCGAGGGCGGTCGGTCGGACTCCGGTCGATACTGCTGCTCGTCCCCGTCGCCGTCGTTTTGACGGCCGTGCGGTCTCCGATCCTGGGTTTCGATCTGGTGCTCGGAGGGGTTTGCGGTCTCGGTAACATGTGGCTGGTCATGCGCAATAACGAGCGTCTCCTTGCCGGAAGACGCTCGCGTAGCGTGTACGGGTTGGTAAACGTGGTTCGGATTCTGGGTATAGGCATCGTTCCGGTGTTTTCCGCGGTGACCGGACCATGGTGGTCGATGGGCATCGCGCTCGCCGGATTTTTTACGCCGCTCGCCTTGTACACGGTTGCGCTGCGGCAAGAGTATTCAACGAGGTAGTTCGTGCACGAAAAGATCGGAGAGCATCCGCTCTGGCAGTGGCTAATCAGCGGAAATTGGGGAGAGATCCACGCCGACACGGTCATCACGACCTGGGTCGTCATGCTGGTCACCCTGGCATTCTTCTATTATATCGGCGCTTCGTACCGGACGAACCGGGTCAATAAGACCCAGGCGACGTTCGAAGGCATCATCAACTATCTGGCCGATCTCGCGCTCGGGACGCTCGGCCGTCAGGGCGAGCGCTTCGTACCGATCTTCGTGTCGATTTTCTTCTTTATCTGGACGCTCAACCAGTTCGGCCTGCTGCCGTTCAAGCAGATGAATCTGCCGTTCGGCGGATCGCCCACGGCCGACCTCAACACGACGGCAGCGCTTGCGGCCTTCGTGTTCTTCGGCATCCAGTTCGTTGCGATCCGCGGCGCCGGCATTAAGGCCTACGGGCATCTCTTCCAGCCGTTCTGGCCGCTGTTCGTCATCAACGTCATCGAGGAGTTCGCCCGTCCGGTCGTACTCGCGATGCGGTTGGCGTTCAACATTCTGGCCGGCGATCTGCTGCTGTTCGTCGTCGCGACGATCATCGCGGCCGACGTCACGATCGGCCCGATCAACCTCTCGCTCGTCGCGACGGTCGTGCCGTTCGGCGTCGAGTTCTTCAACTTTTTCATCGGGACGATCCAAGCGTTCGTCTTCACGCTCCTGACCATCGTGTATCTTTCGCTGGCCACGCAGGGCCACGACGAAGAACACCACGCCTAGAAAGGTACTCCCGTGGACTCACACACCCTCATCGTCGCCGTCCTGATCCTGGGCTTCTCGCTGATCGTATTCGGCGTGGCCGTCGGATCGGCGATCGGCGACGGTATCGTCGCCTCGAAGGCCGTGGAATCGATCGCGCGTCAACCCGAAGCGCGCGGCAACATCTTCACGTTCTTCTTCCTCGGCGTCGGTATTCTGGAAGCGTTCCCGATCATCGCGCTGGTGCTCGGGTTCTACCTGTTCTTCGTCGTCGCCAACGTGCCGAGTCTCGTTGCCTCGTTGCTGAAGTAGGGACGCTCCGCACCGATGCTGCTTTCGCTTGACGGGACGCTGTTCGTTCAGCTCGTCAACTTCATCGTCTTCCTGGTGATCCTCAACGCGATCTTCCTGCGCCCCGTGGGCCGGGCGATCGCGGCGCGCCGCGCATACATCGACAGCGTCGGCGCGGACATCGCGCAGTTCGAAGGCGACCTGAAGGCGCTCCACGCGCAAGCAAGCGAAAAGCGCGCCGCCGCCCGCCGCCGCGCCGACACGCGTGTCGCCGAGGCCCGCGCGGCGGCGCAAGCCGAGGCCGCCCAGATCGTGGCCGACCATCAAGTGCAAGCCACGGCGATCATCGCCGAGGCCGAGGCGACGGTCGGGTTGGAGATCGCGCACGCGCGCGTGAACGAGTCCGGCGTCGTCGAAGCGCTCGCGCGCGAGATGCTCGACCGGGCCGTCGGTCCGGAAGCGGTGGGCGCGTGAACTACGAAGCCATCGCGCAATACAGCGAGGTCATCGGCGGCTTCGCGTTCGTCATCGTCGCGGTGTGGCTGTTCCGCAAGTTCGTGTTGCCGGCGGTGCGCTCGGGCGAAGTCGCGCGTAATCTCGACTTGGTCAACGCCGAGCGCCGGCGCGAAGCGCTGCGCGACGAAGTCGCCAAGGCGCGCGGTGAGGTCGAAGCGGCCGACCGTGACGTGCTGGCGATCGCCGCCCGCGCCGAAGACGACGCCCGCCACGAACGCGAGACCATCGTGGCCGACGGCCGGCGCGAGGCGACGCGCCTGCTGCAGAACGCGCAGGGCGAACTCGAACGCGCCCGCATCGCCGCGCGCGACCAACTGCGCATCGCCTTCATCGAGCGGGCCCTCAACCGCGCGCGCGAACTCGCCGCGCTCGAATTGAGCGACGCCGGGAACGCGCGCCTGGTGGCCAAGACGGTCGACGATCTGACCGCCGGAAAGAGCGCCTGATGCCGAACGAAAAGCTCGCGCGCCGCTACGCGACCGCGATCTTCCAACTCGCTGCCGAAGGCGACGCGATCGCCGCCGTCGGGCACGACCTGCACACGTTCGTGGCGGCGCTCGACGCCGACACCGCGGTCGACCGGTTTTTCCGCTCGCCGGTGATCGACCGGGGCGAGAAGGCCGCCGTGATCGGCGACGCCTTCGACAAACTTCACCCGGTCGCGTTACACGCGATCCTGCTCCTGATCCGCAAGCGCCGCGAAACGCTGGCGCCCGAGATCGTCGAGCAGTTCGACGTGCTGGAACGGCAGGCGCGCGGCGCCCAGACGCTCCACATCACGACGGCGCGACCGCTCTCCACGACCGAACTCGACGCGCTGGTGGCCAAACTCGCTGCCGGCTATAAGACGCCCTTCGACGTCACCCAGAACGTCGATCCCGATCTGATCGGCGGCGTCCGCATCACGATGGGCGACAAGCGGATCGACGGCACGATCGCCGGCCGCCTCGACGACCTCGCCCGCATGCTCAGTACGAACTAAGAAAGACCACCATGATCAACGCAGACGAAATCGCCGGCATTATCAAGCAGCGCATCGCCACCTTCAAGACGGGGGCCGACGAATCCGAAGTCGGGACCGTGATCGAAGTCGGTGATAACATCGCGCGCATCTACGGTTTGGAAGCCGCGCAGGCGTCGGAACTCGTGCAGTTCCCCAACGGCGTCGAAGGCGTCGTCCTCAACCTCGAAGAGGACAACGTCGGCGTCGCGATCATGGGCCCCGATACCGACATCAAAGAAGGCGATCAGGTCCGCCGGACCGGCCGCATCGTCTCGGTCCCGGTCGGCGAAGCGCTGCTCGGGCGCGTCGTCAACCCGCTGGGCATCCCGGTCGACGGCAAGGGCCCGATCGCGACCAAGAGGTACCGCACGATCGAGAACCGCGCGCCGGGCGTCGTGGAACGTCAGGGCGTCAAGCAGCCGCTGCAGACCGGCATCCGCGCGATCGACGCGCTGATCCCGATCGGCAAGGGCCAGCGCGAGCTGATCATCGGCGACCGCGGCACCGGCAAGACGGCGATCGCGATCGACACGATCATCAATCAAAAGGGCAAGAACGTCTTCTGCATCTACGTCGCGATCGGGCAGAAGAACTCGACCGTCTCGGCGCTGGCGCAAACGCTCGAACAGAACGGCGCCCTCGCCTACACGACGATCGTCACCGTATCGTCGGCCGAACCGGCCGCGCTCAAGTGGATCGCGCCGTTCGCCGGTTGCGCGATGGGCGAAGAGTTGATGTATGCGGGCAAAGACGTCCTGATCGTCTACGATAACCTCACGCAGCACGCGCAAGCGTATCGCGAAGTCTCGCTGCTGCTGCGCCGTCCGCCGGGCCGCGAAGCCTATCCGGGCGACATTTTCTTCCTGCACTCGCGCCTGTTGGAACGCGCGGCGAAGCTTTCCGACGAACTCGGCGGCGGGTCGCTGACCGCGCTCCCGGTGATCGAAACGCAGGCCGGCGACGTCTCGGCGTACATCCCGACGAACTTAATCTCGATCACCGACGGCCAGATCTACCTTCAGAGCTCGCTGTTCTTCCAGGGCGTGCGCCCGGCGGTCGACGTCGGTATTTCGGTCTCGCGCGTCGGCGGTTCGGCCCAGATTAAGGCGATGCGCACCGTCGCCGGTCCGCTCAAGCTCGACCTCGCGCAGTTCCGCGAACTCGCGGCGTTCGCGAAGCTCGCGAGCGACCTCGACAAGAATACCCAGCAGCAGCTCACGCGTGGTGAGAAGATCACCGAAGTGCTCAAGCAGCCGCAGTTCCACCCGCAGCCGGTCGAAGAACAAGTCGCGGTGATCTACGCCGCGACGCGCGGTTACCTCGACGCGATCCCGACCAACAAGATCGCGGAGTGGGAGAACTCGTTCGTCGCCGCGCTACGTGAAAAGTACGGCGCGATTCTCGATGCGATCCGCACGACCTCGCAGCTCGGCGACGACAACACCAAAGCCCTCGTCGCCGCCATCGAAGAATTCAACAAGAGCTTCTGATGCCGGCCTTTATGTCATCCCGAGCAAGGTCGAGGGATCGCCTCAATCGCAAAGATTCGTGCCGTCCCTCGACTGCGCGCCGCGGCGCTACGCTCGGGATGACAGAGGGCGCGCTCTAGATGCCGAGCGTTCGCGATCTTCGCGACCGGATACGGTCGATGAAGAACACCCAGCAGATCACCAAGGCGATGAAGCAAGTCGCGGCGGCGAAGATTCGCCGTGCGGAGGCGCTGCAGAAGCAGTCGCGTCCCTACGCGCTCGCGCTCGCCGAGATGCTCCAGGATCTGGTGGCGAGCGTCGGCACGATCGACCATCCGTACATGAAGCCGGGCGCGCCGGGCGCGCCGACCGGCGTCATCCTGATGACGTCCGATAAAGGCCTGGCGGGTTCGTTCAACGCCAACCTGATCCGCCTGATGGAACAGCTGCACCGCGAAGACGATCATCGCCGCTATTATCCGGTCGGCAACAAGGCTCGCAACGCGATCCGCCGGCAGGGCGACGAAGCGGTGCAGGTCTGGCCGCTGCAGAGCCCCGACAAGCTGGCGGCGGCGCGCGAAATCGCAGCCAGAGTCAGCGCGGATTTCATTCGCGGATACATCGGTTCCGTGACGCTGATCTCGCCCAAGCTGATCAACATGATGTCGCAGCGGCCGGAGATGCGCCAACTGCTGCCGGTGGTCGCCGCCGATGCCGGACCGAAACCGGACGGCCCGCGCAGTGCGGTCGAGTTCGAACCTTCGGCCGAAGCCGTGCTCTCGCGCATCCTGCCCAAGTACCTCGAGTTCACGATCTACGCCGCGATGCTCGAAACCGATGCGGCCTTCTACGCCGCGCAGCTCGTGGCGATGAGCAACGCCAGCGACAACGCCAAGAAGCTGATCGACCAACTGACCGTGCAGATGAACAATGCGCGTCAGGCCGCGATCACCAAGGAAATCCTCGAAATCGTCGGCGGCGCAGAAGCGCTCGCCGGATAAGGAACATTGACATGAGTGCCACCGTTCAACCCAATGCGTTCACGGCCAAAGCGACCGGCAAGGTCGTTCAGGTTCTCGGCAACGTCGTCGACGTCGAATTCAGCGCCGAAACGCTGCCGAACATCAACGACGCGCTGCAGGTCCACGTCGGATCGGGCGATGCGTCGGTGAAGGGCGTAGCCGCGGCCGATGGGATCGAGCTGGGCGGAACGGCGATGCAGGCCCGCGACCTCGTGCTCGAAGTGCAAGGCGAACTCGGCAACAACCAAGTGCGCTGCCTAGCGATGGGTTCGACCGACGGCCTCGTGCGCGGCGCGACGGTAATCAACTCGGGCGCCGCCATCCAGGTGCCGGTCGGCGAAGGCACGCTCGGGCGCATCTTCAACGTGTTGGGCAAAGCGATCGACAGCGACGCGCCGGTGACCGCGGCGGCCTACTGGCCGATCCACCGTCCCGCCCCGCTCTTCGCCGAGCAAGATCCGACCCCGAAGATCTTCGAGACCGGGATCAAGGTCATCGACCTGATGGCGCCCTACACGCGCGGCGGCAAGGTCGGCCTCTTCGGCGGCGCCGGCGTCGGCAAGACCGTGCTGATCCAAGAACTGATCCGCAACATCGCGCAGGTCCACAAGGGCTTCTCGGTGTTCACCGGCGTCGGCGAACGCACGCGTGAAGGCAACGATCTCTGGGTCGAAATGAAAGAGTCGGGCGTCCTCGCGCAGACCACGCTCGTCTTCGGCCAGATGGACGAACCGCCGGGCGTGCGGTTCCGCATCGCGCAGACCGGCGTGACGATGGCCGAATACTTCCGCGACGAGAAGGGCGCCGACGTGCTGCTCTTCATCGATAACATTTTCCGCTACATGCAGGCGGGCTCGGAAGTCTCCGCGTTGCTCGGCCGCATGCCCTCGGCCGTCGGTTATCAGCCCTCGCTCGGCACAGAGATGGGCTTACTCGAAGAACGCATCACGTCGACCCGCAAGGGCTCGATCACCTCGGTGCAAGCCGTGTACGTGCCCGCCGACGACTACACCGACCCCGCCGTCGCGACGACGTTCGCCCATCTCGATGCGACGACCGCGCTCGACCGCAAGATCTCGGAACTCGGCATCTATCCGGCGGTCGATCCGCTGTCGTCGTCGTCCCGCATCCTCGATCCGATGATCGTCGGGGCGGAACACTATCGCGTCGCGCGCGGCGTGCAAGAGACGCTCCAGCGTTATAAGGACTTGCAGGACATCATCGCGATTCTCGGCGTCGAGGAACTCTCCGACGATGACAAGTCGATCGTCGGCCGCGCGCGCCGCCTGCAGCGTCTGTTCTCGCAGCCGTTCTTCGTGGCCGAACAGTTCACGGGCCGCCCCGGCGCCTACGTGAAGATCGAAGACACGATCTCGGCCTTCGCGGAAGTGCTCGACGGCAAGCTCGATCATCTGCCCGAACAGGCCTTCTACATGGCCGGCGGTATCGACGAAGTGAAAGCCAACGCCGAGAAACTGGGCGTCAAGGTTTAATGGCCGCCAACGCCATCCCGTTCACCCTGATCTCGCCGCGCTCGATCGTCTTCGAGGGCGATGCGGAACTCGTGATCGCCGTCGGGACCGAAGGCGAAGTCGGCATCCTGCCCTCGCACGCGCCGTATCTCACGGCGTTGCGCCCGGGCGTGCTGCGCGCCAACGTGCGCGACGGCAGCGGCATCATGCGGCTCGAACTCGCCACCGGCGAGGGCTTTCTGCAAGCGCTCCCCGATAAGATCACGATCCTCACCGATGCCGCGCTCGGCGCCGAAGAGATCGACGTCGCGCAAACCCGCGACGAACTCGCCGCCGCCACACAAGAGCAACAAGCCGCCGGCAGCGACCTCAACGCCTGGAAGCACGCCCAATCGAAGATCGACTTCGCCAACGCCAAACTGAAAGTCGTCGGCGTCAGCTAACCCGCCCGCCCAGAGGCGCGCTACGCGGCTTCTTCGGGTGGTTCGATCCGGCCGAGGATGAAGACGAAGCTTAGGATGCCGATGACGGCGACGACGACGGCACTGGGTAGGGCCGCGGCCGACGCCGATCCCAAAATGCCGGCTATCCCCCCGATGATGCTGGCGAACGTCGCGAGTGCCGAGAGCGTGCCGGTCGTGCCACGCTCCGCGATGAGGCCGGGCACCGCTGTGGTGACAGCCACGAGAGTGCCGGCGCAGGCGATTGCAATCAACGGGAAGAGCGGGCCGATTCCCGCTCCCGACTTGTCTGCTAACGTCGCCGCCAGCCCCAGTACCAAAGAGACACCGAAGATCGTCCGCCGAACGCCAGTCGGATCGGCTCCACGGCGGATCAGTGCATCGACGAGCAGACCCCCAGCAAGCAGCATCCCAAGCCATAGGAGGGCGACGTAAGATGCGTTGTTCCTCAGGGCGGCAGCAAATTCGTATGCGCCGGCGCCGGAAGCGATAATGAGGCCCCACGTCTTGTTCCGCACGAACAGCGACCAGATCGCACCGGCACCCGGAGAACCCTCGGCCTCAGCGCCACCCGAGTGCAGATACTCGCGTTCAGCGTGGGTGAGGCTCGGGTGTTCTGACGGGTCGCGGTAGAATCTGAAAAATGCTGCCGCATTGGCTAGGCAGGCGATCCCGATGACGAAAAGCCCCGGCGTCCAGCCGTTCGAAACCGGCAGCGTATGCCGCAATGAAGCGGTGGCGGCGGCTGCGAGCGCACCTGCAGTTTGAGGAAGTGCCATGGCAAGCCCACGCTCCGAGCGCGGGAACCAGTACGCGGTCGCTTTCGCGAAAAGCGGCAAGACGATCAGCAGCACGAGGACCCCGAGCCCGCCGTAGAGCACGGCTAACGACCCCGCCCAGGGCGCTAGAAGGGCGAGCAGGGCGATCGACGCTACGACGAATCTGCCGACTTGCCGGACGCCGATGCGGTCCAGTAGCACTCCGGCCGGGATCCACGCGACAAATGCCAGGGCGGCGGCGATAGCGCCAGAGCGATTGGCGTCAAGGGCCGAAGCAACGGGCACCGCACCCAATGCAATCGCCGTCATCCCGAGCAGTAAAGCGATCCCCCAGCGGAGGTTGGTTACTCGTTCGGCGGGGGCGATGATGCTACGTTGCACGGCGAAACCTTCGATTTCCGGTCACGTTTCTTTCGGTACAACGCGCGCGAGTAAGATTCATGGGTTATCCGCGCGAATGAGGGGCTATGAAATCACGTCCGGCGTGGGTCTCGGTCTTGAGCCTCGTCCTGCCGATTGCCGCTTTGGGGCTGTGCTCCTGGGCGATGGACTCGGCACGCAATCGCGGCCGCGAACTCCCCGGCGGCAAAGAGCCGCCCGCGCCGAGCGAGCCGGCGGGAGCCGCACCGGCGTCGTGAACGTTCTCGACCGGCTCGATACGATTCTGCGCTGCCGGGGCGGCGCGCGGCTCGAAGGCTCGATCGACACGCACGGCGCGAAGAACGCCGCGCTGCCGATCATGGCGGCGGCCATTCTCACCAACGACAAAGTCACGCTGCACCGCATCCCGCGCATCACCGACGTCTCGGTGATGTGGTCGCTGCTCGAGGCGCTCGGCGCGCGGCTCACGCTCGAGGGCCCGCACACGGTCACGATCGACGCCTCCAACGTCAACACGCACCGCGCGCCCTACGCGCTCGTGCGCAAGCTCGCCGCATCGTTCGATCTGTGCGGCCCGCTGCTGGGTCGCTTCGGCCGCGCCGAAGTGCCGCTGCCCGGCGGCTGCATCCTCGGCACGCGCGCGACCGACATGCACGAAGCGGCGTTCCGCGCGCTCGGTGCGAGTGTCGCGGTCTCGCACGGCTTCCTCGTCGCGAGCGCCGATGCGGGCGTCCTGCACGGCAGCGAGATTCGCTTTCGCACGCCGAGCGTCGGCGCGACGAAGAACGCGATGCTCGCTGCGGTGAAGGCCAGCGGCACCACGACGATCGTCAACGCCGCGATGGAACCCGAAGTCGTCGACCTTGCGAACATGCTCGTGCAGATGGGCGCGCGCATCGCCGGCCACGGCACCGACACGATTCAGATCGACGGCGTCACGACCTTGCACGGCGTGGAATACGAGATCATTCCCGATCGCATTCAGACCGGCACGTTGCTGATCGCGGGCGCGATCACGCGCGGCGACGTCACCGTGACGCGTTGCCGCCCGGGCGATCTCGTCGCCCTCACGGAAAAACTCGCCGAGTGCGGCGTCGCGGTGACGACCGGCGATGACTGGATTCGCGTGCAGGCCGATGCGATCAAGGGCGGCACCGATATCGTGACCGCACCGCATCCGGGTTTCCCGACCGACCTGCAGCCGCAGATGCTGACGTTCCTGTGCACGACGCCCGGCACGAGCGTCGTCGAAGAGTCGATCTTCAACGCGCGCTTCTCGTACGTCAACGAACTCTCGCGCATGGGCGCCGACGTGCGCGTCGCGATGGACAACAACACCGCGCTCGTCAAAGGCGGCGCCGCGCTCTCGGGCGCGCCGGTCGAAGCGCCGGATATTCGCGCCGGCGCGGCGCTTGTGATCGCCGGCCTTGCCGCCAGCGGCGAGACCGAGATCATCGGCTTGGAATACATCGACCGCGGCTACGAGCGGCTCGAAGAATCGCTCTCCGCACTCGGCGCGCAAGTCCAACGCTCGAGCGGTATCATCCCCGAAATGGAACCAAACGGCGCCTTCGAGACGAGCGAATACCCCGCATTCTCCTAGGCCCCTTTGTCATCCCGAGCGGAGCGCGTCGGCGCGGAGTCGAGGGACCGCGACGAAGCTCGGCGATTGTGGAACGCCACCAAGCGTCACGATTGCAGCGCTCCACCAAGCTCGATAACTGCGTCCCTCGACTCCGCGCCTACGCGCTCCGCTCGGGATGACAGGGGGCGCCTCGCCTGAGATGACAGGGGGCGCCTCGCCTGAGATGACAGGGGGCGCCTCGGCTAAGATGACAGGGGGCGCCTCGGCTGAGATGACGGTGGGCGCATGCTACTCGCTTAAAACAGAAGGGCGGCTCTCCGCAGGAGAGCCGCCCTTACATTCGCGCTAGCGGCTTGCCGATCGCAGCGCCGCAGCGGGCCCCTTTGTCATCCCGAGCGGAGCGCGTCGGCGCGCAGTCGAGGGAGCGCCGTCATCGTCGTCGCTATCGGGCTTCGGGTGCGATGAGGTCGATGGCGGGGAACGTGGCTTTCAGTACGCCGTATTTCGCGCTGGCGTCGACCAGCGGCTGGATTTGCGCGGGGTCGAGCTTCTCGGCGTAGACCGTGCGCTTCATCGTCGGCTCGACGATGATCTGCGTGTACTTCGTGAGCAGGGCGCCCGAGGCGGCCTGATTCTTGTTGGCCCAGGCGGCCGAGAGCGCCATCGCCTTCTGGAAGCGCTTCACGAGATCGGGGTGGTTCTTGGCCCAGGTGCCGGTCGTGAACCACGCGCCGATCAGAAAGTGGGGCGCGATCCCATCGTAGCAGTAGCCCAGCACGCGGTCGCCCTTGGCGATGGTCGCGCTGAGTTCGGGCTCGGCGATCACCGCCGCGTCGATCCGTCCGGCTTCGAGCGCGCCGGCCATATCGGGAAACGGCATCTCGACGAACTTGGTCGTCGCTGGATCGCCGCCGTTTTTCTCCATCCACGCGAAGGCACCGACCTGCGTGATGTTCTTGAGACCGTTACCGGCGATCGTCTTGCCGTTGAGGTCCTTGGCGGTCTTGATCGGCGAGTTCTTGGCCACGACCAAGGCCGAGGTCGGCTGGTTCGTCGCATACTGTCCCGCCGGCGCGACGATCGCGACGTCGAACCCCTTTTCGTGGGCGGTCGCGAGCGAGACGACGTTGGATTGCGCGACGTCGACCGCCCCGCCCATCACGGCCGAGGTGATCGCCGCGCCGTTCGAGATCACCTGGATCTGGGCGTCGATCCCGGCGGCCTTGAAAAAGCCGCGCTCCTGGGCGTAGAAGACCTGCGAGCCGATGTCGGTCGGGGTCGTGGCGATGTTGAGCACGGGCAGCGTTTGGGCGCGGGCGGCCGGGGCGATCCCGGAAACGGCAGCGACGCTTAGCAAGACGGCCGAGAGGACGGTACGAGCACGAAAGAGCATATCGGGCATCTCTTTCGTACGCACGAGGAGAAGACGCCTTCAGCCGCAAGGTCCCAGGGGCCGTCCTTTCCACTGCGGCCGGCGTTTCATCCGGGAGTCACGACCATCGAAATCGGGATCGATCTAGGCACTGCTAACGTCCTGGTCTATGTGCGCGGGAAGGGTATCGTTTTGCGCGAGCCTTCCGTCGTCGCCAAGGATGTCCGGACGAATAAGACGTTGGCCGTCGGCGAGGAAGCGCGCGCGATGCTCGGCCGAACGCCGACCAACATCCAGGCCATCCGGCCGCTGCGCGACGGCGTCATCGCCGATTTCGAAGTGACCGAAGCGATGCTCAACTACTTCATCAAGAAGGTCACGAAGCAGCGCTCCTGGTGGTCGGCCCTGTTCCGTCCCAAGCCGTCGGTCGTCATTTGCGTTCCGGCCGAGATCACGTCGGTCGAAGAGCGCGCCGTGCGCGACGCGGCCAAACTCGCCGGCGCGAAGTCGGTCGACATCATCGAAGAGCCGATGGCCGCGGCGATCGGCGCCGGCCTGCCGATCGACGGACCCTCGGGCAATATGGTCGTCGACATCGGCGGCGGCACGACCGACGTCGCGGTGATTTCGCTCGGCGGCATCGTCGTCTCGCAATCGATCCGCGTCGCCGGCAACAAACTCGACGAAGCGATCATCCGCCACATCCGCCGCGTCTACAACCTGATGATCGGCGAACGCACGGCAGAAGAGGTCAAGATCAAGATCGGTTCGGCGTACCGTCTCGATCCCGAACTCGCGATGGAGATTCGCGGCCGCGATCTGATCAACGGCTTGCCCAAGACGGTGAAGATCACGAGCGAAGAAGTGCGCGAAGCGCTCTCCGAGCCGGTGCAGGCGATCGTCGAAGCGGTGAAGTCCGTGCTCGAGAAGACGCCGCCGGAACTCGCCGCCGATATCATCGACCGCGGTGTGATCCTCACCGGCGGCGGCGCGTTGCTGCGCGGCCTCGACGCGCTGCTCGGTGAAGTTACCGGTATCCCCGTGATCGTCGCCGACGATCCGCTGTCGTGCGTCGTCATCGGGACGGGCCAACGCGTGGGCTATGGTCATTCCAACGGTCAGGCCTAGCCGCCGCACGTGGGCGGTCGCCGCTGCGGCGTTGCTGCTGCTCGGCGCCGCGCCGTCGCCTCCGCTCGCAGCCGCGCCTTCGGCATCGCCCGGCCCGGTCGCGAGTTCCTCGGGCATGGAGATGAACGGTTACCAGATCTCGACCGATCAGACGAACTGGAATCTCAACACCGGTGATTTCGTGATGCCGCACGAGGTCCGCGTGACGCGGCCCGGTACGGACGCGCGCGGCGATCATGCCAAGGGCAACACGAAGCTCGGCACCGCGACGTTGATCGGGAGCGTCGTCGTGCACGACAACGGCACCGCGCCCGAAGCGCAGGACGCGGGCCCCGACTATCAGGGCCAGGGTTCGTCGACGATCACGTGCGATGAGCTGACGCTCGACTCGAAGACGAAATCGTACGACGGCCACGGCAACTTGCGCTTCGTGCAGGGCAATCGCGTCGGCACCGCCGACCGCGGCGTGCTCAATCAATCCACGCACCGGCTACACCTGGAAGGCAACGTCGTGCTCGCCGAGGGCAACACGTCGATGCGCGCGAGCGTCGTCGATTATAACTTGCAGACGCGCGACGTCGTCGCGTCGGGCGCGCCGATGACGATTCGCGAGCCGATCCCGCAGCGCTCGCCCGCGCCCAAGCCGACGAAGACGTAGCTCCGGTGCTCGGGCTCTTCGCGTCATCGGGCGGCGACGCCGGCCCGCGCGAACCGCTCGCCGCCCGGATGCGGCCGCGCTCGCTCGACGAGTTCGTCGGCCAGCAAGACATCGTCGGACCGGGGCGCGCGTTGCGCCGCGCGATCGAGTCCGACCGCCTGCCGTCGATGATCCTGTGGGGGCCGCCGGGCACCGGCAAGACGACGCTCGCGCGCGTGATCGCGCAGACGACCGGCGCGAATTTTCAGGCGCTTTCGGCCGTGAGCGCGGGCGTCGCCGATCTGCGCCGCGTCGTGGCCGATGCGGCGAAGCTCAAACACGCCGGTAAACGCACGGTGCTCTTCATCGACGAGATCCATCGCTTTAACAAGGGGCAGCAAGACGCGGTGCTGCCGTACGTCGAGGACGGCACGATCGTGCTGATCGGCGCGACGACCGAGAACCCGTCGTTCGAGGTGAACTCCGCGCTGCTCTCGCGGGCGCGCGTGTTCGTGCTGCAGTCGCTGGCCGACGACGACATCCGCACGATCGTCGAGCGCGCGCTCGCGGATTCCGAGCGCGGTCTCGGCGCGGAGAACGTTGCGATCGATTCCGACGCGCTCGAGACGCTGGTCAATTACGCCAACGGTGACGCGCGCGTCGCGCTCGGCACGCTGGAGTTCGCGGCCGCGGCCGCACCGCGCGCCGCCGATGGAACGGCGACGATCGGCGTGCAGACGATCGCCGACGCGCAGCAGAAGCGGGCGCGCTCCTACGACGCAGCGGGCGACGGGCACTACGACACGATCAGCGCGTTCATCAAGACGATCCGCGGCAGCGATCCGGATGCGGCCGTGTACTATCTCGCGCGGATGATCGAGAGCGGCGAGGATGCGCTGTTCATCGCGCGCCGGCTCGTCATCCTGGCGAGCGAAGACATCGGCCTCGCCGATCCGCGCGCGCTCTCGGTCGCGGTCGCTGCGCAGCAGAGCGTGCACTTCATCGGGATGCCGGAAGGCTACTATCCGCTCGCGCAGGCGACGCTCTATCTGGCGACCGCGCCCAAGAGCAACACGGTCGGACGCGCGTACGGCGCGGCGCTGGCCGACGTGCAGGCGACGCGCAACGATCCGGTGCCGCTGCACCTGCGCAACGCGCCGACGCGATTGATGAAGCACTTGGGCTACGGCAGCGGCTACCGCTACGCGCACGACGATTACGCCGCGATGGACGCCGAAGGCGACGCTCCGCCGGCCGTCGCGCTGCAGCAGAACCTGCCCGATGCGCTGGCCGGCCGCGCGTACTTCCAGCCCGGCAAACAGGGTGAGGAGGCGCGTCTACGGGCCTGGATCGACGCGCGCCGCGGGTCGGCCGAGGACGACCCCTTCGGGCCGTGACGGGTATCTATCTCGATCACGCCGCGACGACGCCGATGCGTCCCGAAGCCGTCGCGGCGATGCTCCCGCTCCTCGAGGGCGGCTTCAATCCGAGCTCGATCCACGCCCACGGCCGCGCCGCGCGCGCCGCGCTCGATGCTGCCCGCGCCGAGGTCGCGCGCGTGCTCGGCGCGGCCCCGCGCGAGATCGTCTTCACCGGCGGCGGCTCGGAGGCCGACGTGCTGGCGATCGTCGGGGCGGCGCGGGCGCGCGCCACGGACGGCCGGCACGTCGTCGTTTCGGCCTTCGAGCACCACGCCGTGCTGCGCGCCGCCGATCAGCTCGAAGCGGAGGGGTGGAACGTGACGCGCCTGCCCGTCGGAAGCGGCGTCGTCGATCCGGCCGCCGTCGCTGCCGCCTTGCGGGGCGACACGACGCTCGTCTCGATCATGCTGGCGAACAACGAGATCGGCACGATCGCGCCGCTGGCGGAGATCGCAGCCGCGGCGCGCGCGCGGGGGGTGCTGGTCCATACCGACGCCGTGCAGGCCGCGGGCTGGCTCGATCTCGATGCCGGCCGCTTGGGGGTCGATCTGCTGACGCTGTCGGGCCACAAGGTGAACGGCCCCAAGGGCGTCGGGGCGCTGTACGTTCGCCGTGGCACGCCGCTCGCGCCGCAGATCGTCGGCGGCCCGCAGGAACACGGCCTGCGCGCCGGCACCGAGAATCTTGCCGGCATCGCCGGCTTTGCCCGCGCCCTCAGCCTGGCCGAGGCCGAGCGAACCGAGGCCGCGCCGCGCGTCGCCGCGTTGCGCGACCGCTTGCAGGCGGCGCTCGCGGAAGTACCCGGCGTGTTCGTGCTCGGCGCCGCCGCGCCGCGCGTGCCGCACGTGCTCGCGGTCGCGTTCCGCGGCCGGCGTTCCGACGCGCTGCTCATGGCACTCGATCTGGAGGGCGTTTCAGCGTCGGCGGGAAGCGCCTGTGCTGCCGGGTCCTTGGAACCGAGTCATGTCGTCGCGGCACTCGGGCTGGGCCCCGAGGACGCAGCCGGGGTGGTGCGATTCTCGCTCGGACGCACGACGAGCGCGGCCGAGGTCGATGCGGCCGCCGGGATCGTCCGCCGGGTGATCGGGCGGATCGATGCCGCCGGCGTGTAGAAGGCGGCGAACATGGGTACGACAGCAGCGTGGCTGCAGACAACCGGAGGCTAGGTGATTCCCTCGGAGATCGATTGGCCGCATCTTATCTTCAGCGTTGGTGCGGGTCTCGGCGTCTTGCTGATCGGCGTCGGCGTGCTGGTCTTCTGCTCGGGTGTGGCCGGATTGCTACGCCGGCTCAATGGAACGCTTGATGAAGTCGATCGCCAAATCGCTGCAATCTCCGCGCCCGTCGCCGAGACGCTCTCACATGTGGGCGGCATCGCGGACACCGCGGACGCGACGGTCGCACGTCTGGGCAGTGTCGTCGGCTCGCTTGAGAGCGTGGCTTCGCAAGTCGTGAAAACGTCCGACCTTGCCAACCGCGCCCTCGCGCCCTCAATCGTCAACGTCGGCGCTACCGTCACCGGCGTCACCGCCGGCATTCGGCGCTTGCTCACCGGCCGCGCGGCGGGCGCGGACGAACCCGGGAACGGCTGATGGCCGCAGGAGCGTCCGGCGGCGGTTTCGTGACCGGCTTGTTGCTCGGTGCCCTGGCCGGCGCGGGGCTGGCGATGATCGCCGCGCCGCAGAACGGCGCCGAAACGCGCGACGAGCTGGGCGCGCGCGTTCGCGCCGGCTCGGGTCGCGCGCGCGACGTCGCGAGCGATGCCACCAATGATTTGTTCGAACGCGGCCGCACGATCGTCGAGAGCGCGCGAGCGCGCGTCGACGGCGCGATCGCCGAAGGCCGTCAAGCTGCGACCCAACAACGCAACGACCTCGAAGCCCGGACGTAGGAGCAGAATGGACATCAAAGTGGCGGTGCGCGAAGCACCGGGCGGTACGTTCGTCGTCGACCTCACCGGCGAGATCGACGTCTACACCTCACCCAAGGTCAAAGATGCGATCAGCGCGCTCATCGACGGCGCGCACTACAATCTCGTCATTAATTTGGAGAACGTGCGCTACATCGATTCGACCGGACTCGGCGTGTTGATCGGCGGGCTCAAGCGCGTTCGCGAGCATGGCGGTTCGGTGAACCTGGTGTGCACCAACCCGCAGATCAAGAAGATCTTCGACATCACGGGCCTCGTGAAAATCTTCGGGATCTTCGACGACGAGCCGGGCGCGATGAAGGCCCTGGCATGAATCCCGCCCCGCTAGCGCAGCCCGACCCCGCCGTCGTGCGGCTGGAGATTCCGGCCCGGGCGGAATGGGTCGCCGTCGCTCGGTTGGCGGTCGCCGCCGTCGCGAGCCGGTTGCACTTTTCGATCGACGACATCGAGGACATCAAGCTCGCGATCGCCGAGGCGTGCACCAACGCGATCCAGCACGGCGCTGCCGACGGCACGATCGAGATCGTCTGCGAGGCAACGCCGACGGACCTCGAGCTCACGGTCCGCGACCGCGGCCGGCGTACGCCGGTTGAGGCGCTCGCCGAGGAACGCATCGGCGAGGGTGGCCGTACCGAAGAACTCGGCGTCTTTTTGATTCGCGCGTTGATGGATCGCGTCGAATACACCAGCGATGCGCGTGACGGGACGCAACTCGTCATGATCAAGCGCGTCGGGGGCTGACATGGGAGCGCCGGCACCCGTCGACGCGGAGCGGGTCGATCGCCGGCGCGCGCACGACGCGTTCGCACGGTACGCGCTCGTGCGCGCGCACCCGGAAACGGATGCGGGCAAGGACGCCGAGGGCCACAACGAGGCCGAGCGTCTGCGCGACGACTTGGTCGTCGCCTACCTCAGCCTGGCCCGCTACCTCGCGGCGAAGTTCGCCAATCGCGGCGAGCCGCTCGACGACCTGATTCAGGTCGCGACGCTCGGGCTGCTCAAGGCGATCGATCGCTTCGACTTGGAGCGCGGAGTGGAGTTCACCACCTACGCGACGCCGACGATCGTGGGCGAGATTAAGCGCTATTTCCGCGATAAGGGCTGGGCCGTCAAGGTGCCCCGCCGGCTTCAAGAGCTCAACCTCGCGGTGAACCGGGCGCTCGAGAAAATGACCGTCGACCTCGGCCGCTCGCCGACCGTCGCGGAACTTGCCGCGCACCTCGGAGCCTCCGAAGAGGACGTACTCCAGGCCCAGGAGCTCGGCCAGGCCTATAACCTGCTCTCGCTCGACACCGAATTGAGCGCCGCCGGCGACGGCAAGTCGCAGACGCTTGCCGATTACGTTGGGCGAAACGACAGCGACCTCGAGCAGTTCGAAGACCGCGCGACGCTCGAAGGCGCGCTGCGGGCCCTCGGCGGCCGCGAGCGGGTCATCCTCTACCTGCGCTTCTACGAACGTATCTCGCAGACCGAGATCGCGAAGCGGCTCCACGTCTCGCAGATGCACGTCTCCCGGCTCCAGCAGCGAGCCCTCGAAAAGCTCAAAGGCATTCTCGAAGACTAGCCGCCCCAAAAGCATCGCTGCGGGCTTTGGCGAAACGAAATCCTCAAGATTATGAGGTCTCAGGAACTTCGCGCGGGGTTTGTCGACTATTTCGTGCAGCGCGGGCACGCGCATCTCGCTTCCGCATCGCTGATCCCCGACGCGATGAGCACGACGCTGTTCACGATCGCCGGGATGGAGCAGTTCGTCCCCGTGTTCTTGGGCGAAGAGGCACCGCCGGCGCCGCGCGCCGTGACCGTGCAGCGCTGCCTGCGTGTGGCCGGCGCCAAAAGCGACATCGAGAACGTCGGCCGGACCGGCCGCCACGGCACGTTCCTCGAGATGTTGGGCAATTTCTCGTTCGGCGACTACTACAAGCGCGAAGCGATCGGCTTCGCTTGGGACCTCGCGACCAACGTCTGGAAGCTCGACAAAGAGAAGCTCTACGTCACCGTCCACACCTCCGACGACGAGGCCCAGCAGATTTGGGAACGTGAGATCGGCGTCTCGTCCGCGCGCATCTCGCGCTGGGACGACGATAATTTCTGGACGATGGGCGCGACCGGCCCGTGCGGGCCGTGCACCGAGATCTTCTACGATACCGGCCCGGAAAACGCGGCCGGTCCCGACGACGACGCGCCGAACAAGGGCAACCGCTTCGTCGAGTTCTGGAACGTCGTCTTCCAGCAGTACAATCGCGGCGCCGACGGCGTGCTGCGCGATCTGCCGCGCAAGGCGATCGATACCGGGATGGGCTTCGAGCGCATCCTCGCGCTGGTCAACGGCCACGCCTCGATGTACGAGACCGATCTGTTCACCGACGTGATCGCCGCGCAGCCGAGCGTCGGCACGACCTCGCTCGGACCGGCCGAACAACTCGCGCGCCGGCGCATCATCGCCGATCACGCGCGCGCCGTCACGTTTCTGATCGCCGACGGCGTGTATCCGTCGAACACCGACCGCGGCTACGTGCTGCGCTTTCTGATCCGCCGCGCGATCCGGCAAGGGCGCTTGCTGGGCTACCCGCGCGAATTCATGCCGCAACTGGCAAGCGCGGTCGTCGATTCGCTGGTGCCGGGCTATCCCGATCTGCGCGGCCGGCTCAACGACGTCCAGAACGCGCTGCGCACCGAAGAGGCGACGTTCGTGCGTACGCTGGATCGCGGCAGCGAGATGCTCGACGCGCTGATCTCCGAGGCGATCGCCGATTGCACGTCGCTGCTCACCGGCGAAGACGTCTTCACGTTGCACGACACCTTCGGCTTCCCGGTCGAACTGACGCGCGAGATCGCAAGCGAACGCGGCGTCGCGGTCGACTCGAGCGGCTTCGATGAGAAGATGAGCGAACAGCGCGTGCGCGCGCGCGCCGACGCCGCCGCCAAACGCGGGACCGTCACCGTGAGCGATCTGCCCTCGGTGCGCAGCGAGTTCGCCGGCTATGCGGGCCTCTCGACGACGGGCCGGATCGTGGCGATCCTCGTCGACGGCGCTTCGGTCGAGCGTGTCGAGGCCGGCGCCGAGGCGCAATTGATCCTCGATCGCACCTCGTTCTACGCGGAGAAAGGCGGCCAGATCGGCGACCGCGGTGAGATTCTCGCGGGCGAAAGCGGCTTCGACGTCCTCGACACGCAGGCGGCCGGTCACGCGGCCGTCCATCACGGCATCGTGCGCCGCGGCTCGTTCGCCGTCGGCGAAACGGTCGAAACGCTGGTGTTCCCGGAGTGGCGCGCGGAGATCCGCCGGCATCACACCTCGGCGCATCTGCTGCAGCGGGCGCTGCGCGACGTGCTCGGCGGCGACGTCGCGCAAGCGGGATCGTGGGTCGGCGTCGACCGCATGCGCTTCGACTTCCGCAATCCCGGGGGTGCGCTCAGCCCGGAACAAAAGCGCCGCGTCGTGCAGCGGGTGAACGAAATGATCCGGGACGACTACCATCTCGAAACGCGCGAGCTACCGATCGAACAGGCGCACGCCACCGGTGCGATCTCGATGGCGGGCGAAGCGTACGGCGAACTCGTGCGCGTCGTGCAAGCGGGGCCGTCGATCGAATTCTGCGGCGGCACGCACGCCCATTCGACCGGCGAACTCGGCCTGTTCGTCTTGATCGCGGAATCGTCAATCGGCGCCGGCGTGCGGCGCATCGAGGCGGCCGTGTCGCGCGCGGCCGAGGCGATTGTCGAACGCACCGGCGATACGGTCGCGCAATTGGCCGAGGTGCTCGCGACCAAACCCGACGACGTGCTCGAGCGCGTCGCGCGGATTCAAGCCGAAGCGCGCGACGCGCAGAAGACCGTCGCCGAACTCAAGGCGCGCCTCGCCGCGAGCGACGCGCAGAGCTACGTCGACGCGGCCGAGTCGCTGGGTGAGCACCGGGTCGTCGTCGCGCACGTGCGCGATGCGGATGCGACGGCTTTGCGGGCGCTCGCCAACGCGATTCGCGCGAAGCTGCCGCAGGGCGTCGTCGCGCTCGCCGGCACCGATGGCGAGACCGCATCGCTGTTCGTCAGCGCGGGCGACGCGGCGGTCGCGGCCGGCGTGCACGCCGGCAACGTGGTGAAGGCGGCAGCGCCGCATGTCGGCGGCAAGGGCGGCGGCGCCGCCGCGCAGGCGCAAGGCGGCGGACGCGAGGCCGGCGGCGTGCCGGCCGCGCTCGCGGCGATGCGCGACGTGCTGCATGGCGCATTGCGCGGCGCTCCGGCATGATCGGGCTGCTTCTGGCCGCGGCTCTGGCCGGTGCGGGGCCATCGGCGCCGCCCGACGTGCCGCCGCTCCATCCGCGGCCCACGCCGCCGCCGGCCGTGGCGCCGGGGACGATCCTCGCGCGCTACGCGGAGGCACTGGCCGCCAACCGCACGCCGGCCGTGCTGTCGTTCGAGTACACGGTCGATCAAACCGGGGCCCGCGATATCCAGGAGACGCACCGCGTGTTCCGCAGCGGGTCGTCGTTGCGCGACGAACTGCTGCGCGTCCAGGGGAAGCGGCTCGATCCGCCCACGACGCACGTCTTTCTCAACCGCAGCAACCGTTACACGCTCGAAGCGTTGGCCCCGCACGCCGGCAACTATTCGTTTCGCTACTTGACCAGCGTCCCCGATGGCCGTCACGCCGACGAAGTGTTCGCGACGACGCCGCTCGTGCCCGGATCGTTCAACGTGACCCAGGTAACGATCGACGGCATCACGGCGCTGCCCGTCGCGATCCGCTTCTCGACCGGCGCCTACGACGGCAGCGGCAGCGTGACGTTCGCGCGCGTGCAAACGCATTGGATGCCGACGCTCGCGACCGCGCGCGCCACCTATGCGAAGGTCGTCGCCGAGGAGCGCATCGCGTTCGGCAATTACCGCTTCCCGGCATCGCTGCCGGAATCGACGTTCCTCACGCCGCGGCCGCTGCCGTCGTTCCGGCCACCGCCGTTTTGACGCGCATCGTCCATTTCGCGATCTTGCTCGCAAGCGCGGCACTCGCGGCATGGGCGATCTTGGCGCTCGGTGCCCCCGGCTTCTCGCTGCTCCCGGCGTTTGCGCCGCCCGAGCTACGGCTCGATTTCGCCGTGACCTCCTCCGCGCTGCCGTTCCTCGCGCTGATCGCGCTCGTCGTGCCGGGCGTGGCGCTGTGGGGGCTGGAACGCGGCGGGGCGAGCGACGGCGCGAAGCTCGCGCTCTTCGTCGTGACGATGATCGGCGTGTTTCTGGCGCAAAGCGTGGCGGCGTTCTTCGTCTGCTGGGAAGCGATGGCGCTGATCTCGGCGCTGCTGATCGCGGCCCACCACGAGCGCCGCGACGTGCGTCGCGCGCTGCTCTCGTATCTCATCGTGAGCCAAACCGGCGCGTTCTGCATCCTCGCGGCGCTCGCGCTGCTCGCCGCCGCCGCCGGCAGCACGCAGTTCGCCGCAATCGCGCACGCGGCGCCCGCACTGCCGGCGCAGACGCGCACGGTGGCGATGGCGTTCGCGCTGGTCGGCTTCGGCTCGAAGGCCGGACTCGTGCCGTTGCATTTCTGGCTGCCGCGCGCGCATCCGGTCGCACCGGCCAATGCCTCCGCACTGCTCTCGGGCGTGATGCTCAACGTCGCCGTCTACGGTCTGATCGTGTTCGCATTCGCGCTCGCGGCGCCGCTGCCGCCGGCCTGGGGCTTCGTGATTCTCGGTACGGGTCTCGTGTCGGCGGTGACGGGCGCGCTCTTCGCGGCGGTCGATACGGATTTCAAGAAGCTGCTCGCATTTAGCTCGATCGAACATCTCGGTATCATCGTCGCGACCTTGGGCCTCGCGGTCGCCGGGTATGCCGCGGGTTTCTACCTCTTGACGGCGCTCGCCCTGATGGCGTTGCTGATGCATGCGATCGTGCACGGCGTGTTCAAAGCGTTGCTGTTTCTCGGCGCCGGAACGGTCGCGGAGGCCGCGGGAAGAACGAGCCTCGAGCAACTCGGCGGCTTGGGACGCGCGTTGCCGTTCACGACGCCGCTGGTCTTGATCGGCTGCATGGCGGCGGCGGCATTGCCGCCGGCGAGCGGTTTCGCCTCGGAATGGCTCGTGTTTCGCAGCCTCACGCTTGGGGCGAGCGGGATGCCGCTGCCGTTGCACGGCGCGATGATCGCATCGATCGCGATGCTGGCGTTGGCCGGTGGTCTCGCGGCAATCGCCTTCGTGAAGCTGTTCGGGATCGCGTTTCTCGGCGTGCCGCGATCGGCGCACCCGGTCGTGCCCGAACGCCGCAGCGCGCCGGTTGCCGGCCTCGCCTGGCTCGCGACGATCACGCTGGCAATCGGGCTCTTTCCGGCCTCGGCGATGGACCGGCTGCAGGATGTCGTGCGGGCCCTCACGATCGGCGTCTCGCCCGATCCGCGCCTCGTCACGTTCTTGCCCGGATTCTTCAGCGCGCCGCCGGGCATCACGCTCGCCTTTCTGCCGTTTGCCGGCGCGATCGTCGCCATGCTGCTGGCGCGCTCGGCCGGGGTGCGCGCGGTTCCCACGTGGACCTGCGGCTCACCCGTCACGCCGCGCGCGCAGTACACGGCGACGGCATTCTCCAAGCCGTTGCGCCGCATCTTCAGCTTCGTGCTCATGCCCGACCGCCAGCGAATCGTCGAAGGCGGCGGCTCGGCGTGGTTTCCGGCGCGCATCCGCTACGCCGTTCGGACGCGCGACGTGGTCGATGAAGCCGCGCGCCGTTTCGCGGCGCTGGTTCAGCGCTTCGCGCGCCGCGCGCGGATCGTGCAGGCCGGCCGCTTGCGCGTGTATCTGGTGTACGCGGTCGTCGCCGTGCTCGTGCTGCTGGTGGCGGCGCGATGAACGCGTTGCCGCAAGCGCTGCTGATCGTACTCCTCGCGCCGCTCGCGCACGGGCTGATGGTGACGATCCGCGCGCGCCTGCAAGGGCGGCCCGGACCATCGCCGCTGCAGCCCTACGCCGATTTGCGTAAACTCTGGTCGAAGGAAGCGCTCTCGTCCGGCCACGGCGCGTGGCTGCCGGCAGTGCCCGGCGTCGTGCTCGGCGTCGCCGTTACGTTCGTCTTCCTGTTGCCGCCGCTCGACCCCGTGCAGTCCTTCGCGATCGATGCGGTCGGCCTCGCGCTGCTGCTCGCGCTCAGCCGCTTCGCGCTGGTGCTGGCCGCGATCGATACGCGCTCGAGTTTCAGCGCGATGGCGGCGAGTCGCGAGATGACGTTCGCAAGCCTCACGGAGGCGCCGCTGATCGTCGCGCTCGTTGCCGGTCCGGGCGTGCTGGCGGCGCTCGCGCTGTTGCTGGTCATGCTGGCCGAAACGGCGCGCATCCCGGTCGACAACAGTGAGACGCACTACGAGTTGACGATGGTGCACGAGGGACTCGTGCTGGAATACAGCGGCTGGCAGCTCGCCATGGTGCAGGCCGCCGCCTACGTGCGCCAAGCGTCGTTCGTCGTGCTCGCCGCGCTGCTGCTGCCCGGTGCCGGCGCCTTCGCGTACGCTTGGATCGCGACGATCCTCGTCGCGTTGCCGCTGATCGAGCGCGCGTTTGCGAAGATGCGGCTGTTCGACGTGCCGCAGCTCTTCGCGTCGGCGACGATGCTGGCGCTCGCGAGCGTCGGCCTGCGCTTGCTGGGGCATCCGATATGGTAACGGCGCTGATCCTGATATCCGCCGCGGCGCTGGCGATCGATCCGCGCTTCCGATCGGCGCTCGTCGCGTACGGCATCTTCACCGCGGCGACGCTCTACCTCGCGTTTCCGGCGGGCGCCGCGCTGACCGAGACCGTCTTCTTCGCGGTGCTGGCGGCGATCAAGCTGATCGTCGGGCCGAGCGCGCTGATCTATCTCGTCCGCCGCTATAACGTGCCGGAGAATCTGGGACCGTCGCTGGGCCTGGTCTGGCGGCTGGTGATCGTCGGCACGGCGCTCGTCGCCGCGTACGAGGTGCGGCACATGGCCGCGTTTGCCGGCGTCGCATCGACGACGGTCGTGTTCGACGCGCTGTTCATGAGCATGCTGATCGTCGTGCTCTACCGGAACCTGCTGGCCCATGCGATCGGACTGCTCGTGCTGGGCAGCGCGATCACGCTTGCGGGCGCGGTCTTCGCACCCGGGCTGCCGTATGCGATCGAGATCGCCGATACGTTCGATGCCGTGATCGCAACGTTCGTGGCGCTGACGATCGCGCGCGCGGTCATCGCCTACGATCCGCAGCTCGATATCCGGCAATTGCGGGAGCTGCGCGGATGACACAGGCCGCGGTCGTCGCGCCGTTCCTAGGCGCGCTCCTCGCAACGTTGATCCCGCAAATCGCCGCGCGGCGGCTGGCGCGCGGTCTGCTGGCGCTCGTCGCCGCACTGCTCGCGCTGACGGTGCTCGGCGAGGTCGACCGGCTCGCGGGCGGGTTGATCGTGTTGATCTCGGTGCTCAGCCTGCTCGCAACGGTGTTCTCGCTCGGCATCGTCCCGACGACCGAGCACGACGAGATCCGCTGGGCCAGCACGTCGACGTACTTCATCTTGCTCGGCGCGTTCTGGAGCAGCATGCTCGTCGCCGCAACGAGCACGACGTTCATCGGCCTCTGGATCGGGATCTCCGCGACGACGCTCGCGACGACGTTTCTGGTCGGTTTCGCCGGCGGCCACGCGGCGCTCGAAGCGGCGTGGAAGTATCTAATCATCTGCAGCTTCGGCATCGGCATCGCGCTGATCGGCATTCTGCTGCTCGGGCGCGCCGGAATCGACGCGCACATCGCGCCGTCGGCCGCGCTCTCGTGGGACACTCTCGCCGCGCACGGCGCCGCCCTGCCGCCCGCGCTCGCGCGCTTGGCGCTGGCGCTGATGCTGCTCGGGTTCGGCACGAAGGCCGGGCTCGTGCCGATGCATTCGTGGTTGCCCGACGCGCACTCGAAAGCGCCGGCGCCGATCAGCGCGTTGCTCTCGGGATTGCTCGTGTCCTGCGCGCTCTACGCGATCGTGCGCGTGCAACTCGTCGCCGGCGCGACCGAACCGGGCTTCTTCGATAGCGTGCTGCTCGTGCTCGGCTGCGCCTCGGTGCTCACCGGCGGCGTCCTGATGCTCGCGCAGCACGACGTGAAGCGGCTGCTCTCGTACTCGACGATCGAACACGCCGGACTGATCGCGATCGCGCTCGGCATCGGGACGCCGCTCGCGCTGTTCGCGGCGCTCTATCACGTCGTCAACCACGCCTTCGGCAAGGCCTTCGCGTTCCTGTCGGTCGGGATCGTGCAACACGAGCGCGGGACGACGACGATCGGCAAGCTCAACGGCCTCTGGAACGACCCCGGCGGACGGCTGTTCCTCGGCTCGCTCGCCGGACTGATGGGCTTTCCGCCGTTCGGGATGTTCTTCTCCGAAGTGCTGATCGTCGTCGCCGCGGCGGCGGCGCATCAGTGGGTGCCGCTGGGCTTCGCGCTGGTGGGCGCGCTGCTCGGCTTCGTGGCGCTGGCGCGGCTGGCGATTGAGACGGAGTCGGGGCACGCCGTGCTCCCGGCGGCGGCGCCGCGGCTTTCGCGCCGCGCGTTCGTCGCCGCCGCGTGCGCCGGTGCGTTTGCCCTCGCGCTGTTCGCAGCGCCGTTCGTGCCGGGTGCGGTGCGATGATCGCGACCCGCGTCGGCGCTGCCGCACTACCGGCCGCGGTCTCCGTCGCGCTGCGCGACCACGAGCCGCTCGCGGCCTATGCGACGGCGTCGGACGTGCACTATCTTTTCGCCGGCGCCGGCGGCCTGCTCGACGTCGGTGCGGCGCGCGAAGACGCGATCCCGGCGCTCGCGGCAACGTATCCGGTCTTCGCGTGGGACGAGCGCGAGATGCGCGACGCGCACGGCGTGTCGTTCGCCGGCGAACCCGACACGCGGCCGCTCTTCATCGGTGCGGCCGGCGCGCCGGCGGCGCTCACGGCCGAAGGCGAGGGCGTCACGCTGGTCGTCGTCGGACCGGTGCATGCGGGGATCATCGAGCCCGGTCGCTTCACGTTCAGCACCGGCGGCGAAACCGTGATCTCGCTCGACGCGCAGCTCTCGTACAGCCGCCGCGGGGTCGAGGCGTTTCTCGCGGGGCAAGACGCCGTCGCCGCCGCGCCGCGCGTGGCGCGCATCTGCGGTGCGTGTTCGGTCGCGCGTTCGTGGTCGTACGCTCGCGCGCTCGAAACGCTGGCCGGTGTGGCGTGCGACGAGCGGACGGAATACGCGCGTCTCGTCGCCGCCGAACTCGAACGGATCTACAACCACCTGTTCGATCTCGCGCAGGCCGCTGCCGGAGCGGGCTACGGCTACAGCCAAACGCATCTGTTCGGACTCAAGGAGCGCGCCAACGTGCTCTGCGCTGCGGCCTTCGGACATCGCCTGCTCTTCGATGCGATCGTGCCGGGCGGCGTCGGGATCGGCGTGCTACGCGACGCCCGCGCCACGCGCGAAGCGGCCGCGCAACTGCGTGCCGACGCGCGCAGAGAGGTGCGCGCGCTGCTCGGCAACATCTCGGTGCAGCGGCGCTTCGAGGGCGCGGGCGTGCTGCCCGCCGAGACCGCGCGGGCCTTCGGCGTCGTCGGCCCCGGCCGGCGCGCGTCCGGCGGCACGCTCGACGTGCGCGCGTTGCTCCCGTACGGTGCCTACGCGGCGCTCGTTCCCGCCGTCGCGAGCGACGCCGCGTGCGACGTCGCGGCGCGCGTGCGCGTGAAGGCGGCCGAACTCGATGCGGCCTTCGACCTGATCGATCGCGCGCTCGCGGCGCTCGGCGAGCACGCGCCGCCCGCGCCGCGCGGCGTGACGCCGGGTCGCGGCGCCACCGTTACGCTGACCGAAGGTCCGCGCGGCGCGGAGACGCTCGTGGTCGCGTGCGATGCGGACGGGGCGCTCGAACGAATCACGGTGCGCTCGGCGTCCGCTCGCAACTGGCCCGCGGTCGTGCGTGCGATGGAAGGCAACATCGTGCCGGACTTTCCGCTGGTCAACAAGAGCTTCAACCTCTGCTACGCGTGCGCGGACGGCTGACGATGGCGAATCCCTTCGCACACGCGCTCGGCATCCGGCACCTCGTCTGCGGCAGCTGCAACGGCTGCGAGCACGAGCTCAACGCGCTTGCCGGTCCGGCCTACGATACCTCACAACAGGGCTGGGGCATCGTCGCTTCGCCCCGCCACGCCGATGTCGTCACCGTCACGGGTCCGATGACGACGGCGATGCGCGCCGCCGCCGCCGCCACGCTCGCCGCGACCGCGCAGCCGTGCGTCGTCGTCGCAATCGGCGACTGCGCCGCGGGCGAGGGCCCGTGGGCAGGCGCGCCGCATGCCGGCACCGGCGCGGGCATCGAACTCGACGCAGCCGTCACGGTGCGCGGCTGTCCGCCCACCCCCACCGCCATCGCAGCCGGCTTCGCCGAAGCCGCCCGCCGTTTGCGTTAGTGCATTTGGTGGGCTAGTGCTTGGACCGTTTTGCGGTCGAAGTCGTTGGCGTAGGCGATGAACTGGTCGGTTGCAATCTCGTTGCCGGGGATCGTGTTCTTCATGAAGCCGTACTGCACGAGAGTGCGGCTGTAGAGCTCGAAGTTGCGCGGCGAAACGAGACCGATCCGCTTGTTGCCTGGATCGGACGCCGGCAATTCGCTTTCGAGCAACGTGACGATGTGCGTGGTGGCGGCCAACTGGTCGGGCGTGAACGGTTTGCCCTGCGCTTGCAGGTAGATCTTCGCTGCCGCCTGCGGATCGGCGCGCACGAACACCGACGCTTCCACGATCGCGCGCGAGAAACGCTTGAAGGCGTCGTTTTTCGCCGCCAGGACCGACGGTAGCGCGGCCCAGCCGACGTTCGGAATGCTATCGAGAATCGGATCGCGGAAGATGCGGTACTTCACGTTGGCCTGCATCTCGTTCGTCATCAGATTCGAAAAAATGTCGACGGTGGCGTCGACGTGGTGGCTCGTGACGGCCGCGAGGTTCGCGCCGGCGTAGCCGATCGCGGTGATGTCGTAGTCGCTCGGCTTGAGGCCGGCGCCGCCGAGGATCGAGCGGACCAGCGCTTCGGTCGAGCCGCCGAACGTCGGTTCGCCGACGGTCTTGCCTTTGAGATCGGACAGCGTGCGGACCGGGCTATCGCTCAGCACCGCGAGCATGTACGAATAGCGCGACTGCCGCGAGAGGAACGCCTGCAGTCGCAGGCCCTTGTCGAACCCGATCAGGATCGGATCGAAGCTCAGCACGCACATGTCGGCCTTGCCCGAAGCGGCGAGCTGCGCCGCCGTCCCGGCGCCCGATGAGAACTCTTTGACGATGTTCAGGTGCTCGGCTTTATAGAAGCCGGCGCCCGCGGCGACGTCTTCGATCAGATCGAACAGGCCGCTGGTCGGCGCGCCGGTCACGATCGAGAGCGTGTCGTCGGCGCTCGCCGGCCGGCCGGCGCTCGCGAATGCGGTGAGGGCACACAAGATCGCCGCGGCGATAACCGCCGGGCGTTTCAATATCGAACGCAGCATAAGCGGACCATAGTCCGTCTGGAGAAAGGTTCCTTCCGGAACTACAGAGCTTGCGTGGCCGTTTCCGCGCGCTGTCCGGCGAGGTGGGCGTTGACCGATTCCTCGAGCAGGGTCCACTGCGCGCCATCGGCTTCGACGACGGCGTAGGCCGCGTTTTCGACCCGCGCCCCCCAGAACGCCGCGAGCGGCCGCTGCGCGATATCGAGCAGCGCGACACGCACGACCGCGTCGTGCGTGACGATCAACGTCGGCCGGTCGACGGCGAACGTCGCGCGGAAACGGCGCCAGCGCGCCATCACGTCGGCGAGCGATTCGCCCTCTTCGAAGGCGACGTCGGCGGGGCGCTCGCGCCAGGCGGCGTAACGCACGGGGTCGTTCGCCGCGATCTCGTCGCGCATGCGGCCGTCCCACGTCCCATGTGCGATCTCGATCAGCGCGTCGTCGTTCTCCAGCGGCAGGTTCACGCGTTCGGCGACGTAGGTCGCGGTCGCGCGGGTGCGCAGCATCGGGCTCGTGACGATGCGCTCGATCGCGGGCTCGATCGCCGCCATCGCGCCGGCCAGCGCGAAGCCTTGCTGGACGCCGCGCGCCGACAACGCGGATTCGCGCCGGCCCTGGTAGCGGCCGGCCAAATTCCACGTCGTCTCGGCGTGGCGGGCGATGTAGAGCTTCACCTTAGAGCGAGAGCGAGCGCACCGAGTGGACGCCGGGGATCGCGCGCAACGCCGCCACGGTCGCGTCGTCGGCGGTGCGATCGATGCCGAGCACCATGATCGCGTCGCCGCCGATCGCGTTCCGCGACACCTGCATCGTCGAGATGTTGATCTTGGCGTCGCCCAACAGCGTGCCGACGCGCCCGATCAGACCGGGCATGTCGTGGTGCTGGGTGACGAGCATCTCGCCCACCGGCGGGGCGTCGATCTCGAAGCCGCCGGCCTCGACGATGCGCGGGTTGCCGTTGACCGACGTGCCGGTTACCGACATCGAGCCGCCGGTGACGCGCAGCGCGCCGGCAAATCCGGTCGGCGTCAGGTCGGGCCGCGCTTCGACGTGCACGCCGAGTTCGGCCGCGATGCTTTCGGCGTTGACGATCGAGACGCGGCGGTCGGTCGTGGTCTGCAACAGGCCCGAGAGAAACGCGCGCACGAAGGCCTGCGCCGGGATCTCGGCCAGATCGCCCTGCAATTGCAGCGCGTACGAGCCGCGCGCGTCGTCGCTGGCGAACTGCGGAAAGAACTTGCCCATGCGGTAGGCGACGTCGAGGAATGGCAGCACGCGTTCCGCTTCCGGACCGTCGGGGATCGGCGCGTTCACCGCGCCGATGCCGGGCGCGCCCATGAGCACGCGCGTGACGTCTTCGGCGAGTTCGTTCGCGATCCGGGCCAGCGCTTCGACGGTCGAGCCGCCGAGATGCGGTGTCGGCAGCACCTTGGGATGTTTGTGCAGGCGCGCGCCGGGGCCGTCGGGCGGCGGCGGTTCGGTCGCGACGACGTCGATGCCCGCGCCGGCGAGCGCCCCCTCGTTCAGGGCCGTCAGCAGATCGTCTTCGACGATCACGCCGCCGCGCGCGCAGTTGATGATGAAGGCGTGCTTCTGCAGCATGCGCAGCTTCGCGAGGTCGATCATGCCGCGCGTTTCGGCCGTCAGCGGCACGTGCAACGTGACGATGTCGGAGGTGCGCAGCAGCGTTTCGAGATCGACGAGCTTCGCGTCGAACGAATCGGCGCGCGCTTGCGAGATGTACGGATCGAACGTCTGCACCGTCATGCCGAAAGCGCGCGCGCGAACGGCGATATTGCCGCCGATGCGGCCCAGCCCCACGATTCCGAGCAGCTTGCCCGCGACTTCGTTGCCGACCAGCTTCAGGCGGTCCCAGCGGCCCTCGCGCAGGCTCTGCACGGCATCGGGGATGCGGTGCGCGAGCGCGAGCATCTGGCCGAAGGTCAGCTCGGCGGCCGAGAGCGTGTTGGCGGCCGGCGTGTTGAGCACGACGACGCCGGCGTCGGTCGCAGCCGGCACGTCGATCGAATCGACGCCGACGCCGGCGCGCGCCACGACTTGCAGCTTCGGGCCGGCCGCGAGCAGATCGCGGTCGACGCGCGTTTCGGAACGCACGATCAAGCCGTCGGCGTCCGCGAGCGCGGCCTTGAGTTCGTCGCGCGAGCGGCCCACCATCGAGTCGACGGTGAGGCCGGCGTTGCGCATTATGGCGATGCCGCGTTCGGCGAAGGATTCAGCGACGATGACGCGTTTCGAGAGGCGAGGTTCCATCGTCGAGCGTAGTTTCACGCTCTTGAGTCTTCGCCTGCGTTCGACGACCGCGATTCTGCCGGCGTTTTTGGTGGCGCTAGCCGTGTACGTCGCGTCGTTGCAGGGCGACGTCGCGGGTTGGGATACGGCCGACTTGCAGACGGTGCCGTACATTCTGGGTATCCCCTACCCGACAGGCTTCCCGGGCTACGTGCTGCTGGGCTGGGTGTGGATTCACGCGCTACCGCTGGGCAGCGTCGCGTGGAGGCTCAACCTGCTGGGTGCGGTCGCGAGCGCCGGAACGGCCGCGGCCTTGGCCGCGTTGCTGCTCGAGTTGGGCGCGTCCGTCCCGATCGCGTTCGCGACCGCCGCTGCCTACGCGCTGGCGGGGATTCCGTGGTCGCATGCGACCTACGTCGACGTTCACCCGATCGCGTTTTGCGCGATCGCCTGGGCGGCCGTTTTCGCGCTGCGCTCGGGCCGCAGCGGTGCGTGGCGTGCTGGCGCCGCCTGCATTGCGGCCGGCACGACGGCGCTGGCCTGCGACAACACGACCGTGCTGATGTTGCCGGGCCTGGCGCTGATGGTGTTTGCGCGCCGGCCCCCGCTGCGTCTTGCGGCCGTTGCGCTGGGCCTGGCACTGGCCGCGATCGCGGCGACCTACGCCTACCTGCCGCTGCGCAGCGCGGCGGTGACGGCGGCTCGCAGCGATCCGACCCTGTCGCTGGGGGTGCCGCCGGGGCGGCCGTATTGGGACGACGGTCATCCCGCTACGTGGAGCGGGTTCCGGCGGGTCGTGACCGGGAGCGATTTCCAGCCGCAGGCGGCGCTCGCGCACATCGGCGGACCGCGTGCGCTCGGCGCGTTTTCTACGACGTTCGTGCCTGGGGCGGTGCGCGAATTGGGCTGGCCGTTCGCCGCCTGCGCGGTCGTCGGCTGGGTGCTCCTGGCCGGACGCATGCCGCGGGTTGCGCTGGGGCTCGTCCTGCTGGGCAGTCTGCCGGTCCTCTTCGCCGGCGCGTACGTCGTCGAGTCGGTGCCCTCGCGCTATTATCTGCCGGGGTATTTCGCAATTGCCGCTGCAGCCGGGTATGCCGTCGCCGGCCTCGACGCCGTGCTGACCGGACCGCGGCGCGCGGCGTTGCTCGGCGCGCTGGCCCTCGCGTGGAGCGTACAAATCGCCGTCGACGTGCGCGCCGGCGCGCTGCTGTTCGATCAGCCTGCCGATCGCAGCGGGTCGGCCTGGATCGCGCTGATCGCCGCCGTGACGCCGCCGCGCGCAATCGTCGTCGCGCGCTGGAACGCGGCGACCACCTTGGCCTACGGCGCGTACGTGCAACACGCGCTCGGCGACCGCATCGTTCTCACCGCCGGACCGCACGAATTCCAGGCCTCGTACCGCAAGTGGATCGCGCAGCGGCCGCTGGTCGTGGTGTCGGCCGTTCCGCTCCGGTTTCCCGGCTTTCGCGTGAGCGATCTGGGCGACGGGGATCCGCATCTGTATGCGCTTCGCTAGCGCCGCGCTCGAACGCCATGCGCCGTTGTTGCGCGCGCTCGCGGCCGGCTCGATCGCGCTCTTTTTCGCCGCCGTGCTCGCGCGCGGGCACGCAACGCCATACAACGGCTACGTGCTGCTCGCGCAAGCGTTCGCGCATGGCCGGATCGCGATCGATTGGCCCGGTCCGTGGATCGACGCGCTGCCGTATGCCGGCCGCTATTGGGTGATCGAAGCGCCGCTGCCGGCGGTGTTGCTGCTGCCGTGGGTCGCGCTCTTCGGCGATGCGAATCAAACGCTGCTCGCGGTGCTGCTGTGCGGCGTCGCCGTCGGCGCGTGCTGGCGCACGTGCGAACAGCTCGGCACGAGTACGCTGACCGCGACGTGGATCTGCGTGTTTCTCTTCGCCGGAACGCAGCTCGCGTGGTGCGCGATGTTGGGCGACGTATGGTTCATCGCGCACGTCGCCGCCGTCGCGTGCGCGTTCCTCGCGCTGGCGGAACTCACGGGCAAACGGCGCGGCTCGCTCGTCGCGCTCGCGCTCGCCGGCGCGGCGTTCTCGCGCTTCGCGCTGGTGCTCGCGATTCCGGTGTTTGCCTGGCTCGTGCTGCGCGATCGTCCGCCGGCGGAGATGCGGCGTGCGGCGATCGGCTTCGGTGCGGTGATCGCGCTCGCCGCGGTGCTATGGGTGGCATACAATCAGGCCCGCTGGGGCGTCTGGTACGACATCGGTTACACGGAGTGGTATCACCAGGACGGCGCCGGTTCGCCCGAGGGGTCGCCGTTCCAGTTGCGTTATTTCGGCTATCAGTTGTGGTCGTTCTTCGTGCAGGCGCCGGCGTTTCAACCGACGTGGCCGTTCGCCGTGCCGGGCATCAGCGGCGTCGCGATGACGTGGACGAGTCCGGCGCTGGTGCTCGCGCTGTTCGCGCGCCGGCCGCGGGCGCTGGTCGCCGGGATGTGGCTCGCGGCGCTGCTCGTGGCCGGGCCATCGTTCATCTACTACGTGAACGGCTTCGCCCAGTTCGGCATGCGCCACGCGCTCGATTTCGAACCGTTCCTGATCGTGTTGATGGCGCTCGCGATCCCGGCCCGGGTGCCGTTGCTTGCCAAAGGCTTGCTTGCCTGGTCGGTTGCTGTCGGCTGGTGGGGTATCTGGTATTGGAATGCCTTCAACCGTCATTGAACGCACCGCGCCCGCCGCGCGCAAGATCGTCGCCGATGCCTTACGGCTGAACTGGTCCGGCGTCGAGGCGGGCTTCGCGTTGCGCTGCACCGCCGGCGTCGCGATCCCGCTGCTGCTGTCGGCTGCCGCCGGCCAGCCGCTCGACGGCGCGTCGGCGGCCTACGGCGCGCTCGTGACGGGCGTCGCCTCGCGCCTGGGCGTGTATCGTACGCGCGCGGGCGTCATGCTCATGTCGAGCACCGTGCTCGCCGTCTCCGCATTTGCGGGCGCGCTGACCGGCGGTTCGCCGAGCATCAATCTCGCGTTGCTCGTGGTGTGGGCGCTCGCGTTCGGGATCGTTGCGTCGCTCGGCCGGGCGGCGACGGCGGTTTCCGTCAACGCCTGCGTGGCCTTCGTGCTGTTCTCCAACGCTCCGTACGACACGGGCAGTCCGGGCACGCACGCGCTGATGGTGTTCGCGGGCGGAATCGTGCAATTGGTGCTGCTCGTCGGCGTCTGGCCGTGGCAGCGCTTTCGCACCGAACGCATCGCGCTCGCCTCCGCCTACACGGTCCTGGCGCGCTACGCGACCGGCATCCACGCGCACGATCTCGGCTTACCCGACGCCCAGTCGCTCGCAACGGTTAGCGCGGCGCTCGCCGACCCGCACCCGTTCGGCAGCCGCGAGGAACGGGCTGCCTATCAGGCGCTGGCCGACGAAGCGGAGCGACTGCGGGCGACCCTCGCGGCGCTGGCGACCGAACAGCACCTGCTCGACGAAGTGGGACTGACGGCCGCGGGTGCCGCCGTACGCGCCGTGTGCGACGCCGCGGGGCCGCTACTCGAAGCCGTGGCCGATGCCGTCGCGACGAATAGCGAACCGGCCGCGCACGCGTTCGGGCGGCCGGCCTTCAACGCCGCCGTGCGCGCGCTCGACGGTATCGCTTCCGGCGACGAACCCTATCTCGCCGACGCGCGCGCGCTGGCCGGCCAACTGCGTGCCGCGACGCGCTCCGCGGCCGCCGCGGCAACCGGCGGTCTCGCGGTCGAGGAAGCACCGCGCCGCGCGCCGCGCGCGCCGCTGGCCGGCGTGCGCCGCACCGCCGAACGGCTGCTCGCGAACTGTTCGTGGAATTCGATCTACGCGCGTCACGCGATCCGCGTCGCGGTCGCGCTGGCGTGCGCGACGATCGTGCAGCATCGCTTGCCGCTCGCGCACGGCCAATGGATCGGCCTCACCGTCGTTCTCGTGCTGCGGCCGGATTTCTCGTCGACATTTACGCGCGGCATCGGCCGCGTGGCGGGTACCGTCGCCGGTGCCGCCGTGGCCTCGCTGATCGCAGCGCTGCATCCGGGTGAAGCGGCGTATCTCGTACTGGCGATCGCGTTCGCCGCCTTGGCGTTCGCGCTCTTCAACGTCGGCTACGCGCTGTTCAGTCTGGCGATCACCGGCTACGTCGTCTACCTGCTCGCGTTCGGCGGCGCACCCGAGCACGCGGCGGCCTTCGATCGCGTGATCGCAACGTTGATCGGCGGTACGATCGCGCTGCTGGCTTACGCGGCGTGGCCGGTGTGGTCGCGCACGCACGTCGCCGACGATCTCGCCGATCTGATCGACGCACAGCGCCGTTTTCTCGCGCTCGTCTTGCGCGCGTTCGCGGAACCGGCGGCGGACGATGCGGCGTTGCGGGCGGCGCAAACGGCGGCCTGGCGCGCGCGCGCGAATGCGGAAGCGGCGGTCGATCAAATGGCGGGCGAGCCCGTCCAGCCGCGCGGCGTCGGCGTTCGCACGGCAGGCGGCATCCTGGCCGCGTCGCGCCGCCTCGGCATCGCGGGTCTCACGCTGCGCGCGCGCATATCGCGCGTCAGCGGCGCGCCGCATGCCGTAATCGAGCGCTTTAGCGGCGACCTCGACACGGCGTTGCGCAGCATCGTCGCCGCGCAACGCAGCGGCGAAGCGCCCGAGCCGCTGCCTCCGCTGCGGAACGACCAACTCGCCTTGCAGCGCATTCTCGAAGCAGGCCGCGATCCGGCGGTGGAGGTTCTTGTTTCGGAGACCGACCTGATCGTCGACAGCACGAATACGCTGGCGATGATCCTCGCGCGGCCACGCTGACGAAGGTCACGTTTTGGCCTTCGCGGCTAGGGGTAGGTAGTGAAGACCACGTTTGAGGAGTACCCGATGAGCAACGACACGCACAAGAAAATCGAAACGTTCATTGACGATACGCGGGATCGCGTCGACGAGTTCAAAGAGCGCGCCCAGGCAGCGATCCATAACACCAAAGCCGACATCGATGCCGCCAAGCGCGACGCGCGCCATCCCACGACGCCGCCGCCCGACAAGGTGTAGCCGCCCCGCGCGCGGTAGCCGCGAGCGCATATGGCGCGCACGAAGAAAGCGCCGGAGCCGCTCGCGGAATACGCGCGCAAACGCGATTTTACAGCGACGCCCGAGCCCAAGGGAACGAAGCGCGGCGCCGCCAAGGCGCTGCGCTTCGTCGTGCAGATGCACCGCGCGTCGCACCTGCACTACGATTTCCGGCTCGAAGCCGGCGGCGTGCTGGCGTCGTGGGCGGTGCCCAAGGGCCCGACGCTCGATACGCGCGAGCGGCGCCTGGCGATGCACGTCGAGGATCACCCCTACGACTATCGCACCTTCGAGGGCGTGATTCCGGCCGGCAATTACGGCGCCGGTGAAGTGATCGTGTGGGACGAGGGCACCTACGCCCTCGCCGAGGGCGACGATCCGGTTGCCGAGATCGCGCACGGTAAGATCAAGTTCGTGCTCCACGGCACGAAGCTGCGCGGCATGTTCACGCTCGTGCGCATCAAGCCGAAAGACGGCGAACGCGGCGATCCGTGGCTCTTGATCAAGGACCACGACGAATTCGAAGACCCGCACTACGATCCGGCCGCGCATCCCGAGAGCGCGAAGAGCGGCGCGACGCTCGCCGCGCTGAAGGCGCAGCCGCTTCCGCGCGACGTGAAGCCGATGCTCGCGACGCTCGCCGCGGCGCCGTTCGACGATCCGGCGTGGGGATTCGAGGTGAAGTGGGACGGCTACCGCGCGATTGCGACGATCGACGCGCGCGGCGGCGTTACTCTGACGTCGCGGAACGGACTCGATCTGCTCAAACGATTTCCGGAACTCGCGTCGATCGGCGCAGCGTTCCGCGCGTTGCCGGCGATCGTCGACGGCGAGATCTGCGCGCTCGACGAGCGCGGCCGCTCGTCGTTTGGGGCCTTGCAGCGCGGTGATGCGGCGCTGACGTTCGTCGCCTTCGATCTGATCTACGGCGAGGGGCGCGACGTGCGCGCGCTTCCGCTCGTGGAGCGCAAGCAGAAACTCGAGGCGCTGATCGTCACCGGGCACGGCGTGCTCTACTCCAAGCACATCGTCGGCACGGGCACGGCGTTCTTCGCGGTGGCGAAGCGCGAAGGGCTCGAAGGCATTGTGGCCAAGCGCCTGGGCGCGCCGTATCGCAACTCGCGCTCGCGCGACTGGCTGAAGATCAAAGCCAAGCACGAGGAAGAGTTCGTGATCGGCGGCTGGACGCAACCGAAGGGCAGCCGCGCGCATTTCGGGGCGCTGCTGCTGGGCTATTATCGCGACGGCGCGCTGATTTTCGCGGGTCAGGTTGGAACGGGATTCACCCAAGCGCTACTGCGCGAGATCGGCGCCGCGTTGAAGAAGCGCGAGCGCAAGACCTCGCCGTTTGCCGAATTGCCGCCGATGAAGCCGCCGCCGCATTTCGTGAAGCCCGAGCTCGTCGCGCAGATCGCGTTCGCCGAATGGACCGACGACGGTCTCTTGCGCCAGCCGGTGTTTCTCGGCTTGCGCGTCGATAAGGCGGCACGCGACGTGACGCGCGAGGACGCATGAGCCCGGCCAAGCGTTCGCAGCTGGAGATCGGCGCCCGCTCGCTCGCGGTGACCAATCTCGATAAGGTGCTGTGGCCGAATGACGCCATTACCAAGGGCGACCTGATCGCATACTACCGCGCGGTCGCGCCGTGGCTGCTGCCGCACGTGCAGAACCGCCCGCTCACGCTCGAACGCTATCCCGACGGCATCGCCGAACCGGGCTTTTGGGAAAAGCACGTTCCGCGCGGATTGCCGCCGTGGGTGCCCACGGTCGCGACGGCATCGAGCGAGCGGCACGATCAGATCGAGTTCATCGTGTGCAACGAGGAAGCGACGTTGGCGTACGTCGCCAACCTTGCGGCGGTCGTGCTGCACGTCTGGTACGCGCGCACGCCGACGCTCGACGTGCCGGATTTCGTTCTGATCGATCTCGATCCGGGCGGGGGTTGCACGCTCGCGACGTTGGCGCGCGTGGCGCTTGCGGCGCGCGACGAGCTCGTTGCGGTCGGCATCGAACCGCTGGTGAAAACGACCGGCGGTTCGGGCCTGCACGTCGTCGTGCCGCTCGCACCGCGCTACGATTGGGAGCACGCGAAGGGCTTCGCCGAATTGATCGCGCGCCGCATTCACGACGTCGCACCGGAGTTCACGACGCTGGAGCGCGCGATCGCGCGCCGGCCGGCGGGCACGGTCTATCTCGATTTCGTGCAGGTCGGCAAAGGCAAAACGTACGTCGCGCCGTTCAGCGTGCGCGCGCGTGACGGTGCGCCGGTCTCGATGCCGATCGCGTGGAGCGAGGTCGAAGCGATGCGCCGCAAGCGCGCCAAAACCACGGCGCCCGAGATGACGCGCTGGAACGTGCGGAACGTGCCCAAACTGCTTGCCGCGCACGGCGACGTTTGGGCGGGTCGTTGGACGCCGTACCGCCTCGAACCGATCCTCGCGGCGGCGCGCGAACGCTGGGTCTAGACCGTTTTCACCGGGAAGACCGTGCGGCCGGTGCGGCCGAAGATCCACTCGCGCTCTTGGATGCTCTTCGTGCTGAGGTAATCCATCGTCCACAGCAGCGAATGGGAGTAGCCTTCGCGCGGCGCGGAGGCGGGGAAGTCGCTACCCCACATCATGCGCTGCGCGCCGAACGCGTCGTAGGCCATGTCGAGTACCGGCGGAATCGGCTGCACGAACGGTAGCGGCCGCGTCACCGGGTTGGCGCGGCGCGAGAACTCGCCCAGGCCTCCGATCATGATGTAGGTGTTCGGATAGCGGGAGAGCGCGAACGCGGCCTTGACGTCGTCGAGTGCGGCGAAGTTGTTGTAGTCGCCGGCTTGGTGCTCGAGCACGAACGAGGTTTGCGGGAGCATCTCGACGATCTTCGCAAACTCATCGGTCAGGAGCGATTTCACCGTGCCGCCGAAGACCGAGATCGAGAGTCCGGCCGCCGCCGCGCCTTTCCAGACCGCGTACGGATCGCTGCCCGCCGTGCGCACGCCCGGATCGAGCCGCACGCCGCAGGCACCGCGATTCGCGTAGGCTTGCAACTGGTTGGCCGACTCGGGCTTCGTGCCGTCGACGTGCACGATGTTGCCGAAGCGGCCCGGGTAGCGTTGCTGCACCTGGAACTGGTACTCGTTGTCGTACTGGCCGAAGAATTGCGTCAGCGAGCCGTGCGGCACGCCGGCGCGATCCATCTCCGCGATCAAGCTTTCGACCGGCTGGAAGTAGACCAGCGAGCAGTGGATGTGGACGTCGAAGATCTCGAACGGCCAACGTACCGCGGGCAGCGCCGTTTGCGCTTGCGCGGCCGGGAGCTTTCCGAGTGCGAGCGCGGCGCCCGTGGCGGCGCCGGCGGCGAGCAGGGAGCGGCGCGAGAGTCCGTTCATGCTTTCACCGGAAACACGGTAGCCGCGGTGCGCCCGAAGATCCAGGCGCGGTCGTCGGCGCTCTTATCTTTGAATTGCGCGAACGTGTAGCCCAGCGCGTTGTGGTAGCCTTCCTTGCCCGCGACCGGCGGGTAATCGCTGCCCCACATCATGCGATGCGCGCCGAAGGCCGCGTACACGAGGTCGAGCACGGGCGGCAGCGGGACGGCGAACGGAAACGGCTCGACGACCGGTGTGAGACGGCGGTCGAATTCGCTGATGCCGCCGATCTTGATGTACGCGTTCGGGTACTTCGCCAGCGCGTACACCTTCTTGAGCGCGTCGATCGGCGCTTGACTGCCGTAGGCGCCGCCCGCATGTTCGATCACGAACGGCAGGTGCGGATAGGCCGCAACGATCTGCCCGAACGCATCGCTACCGAAATCGGCCGGCGTGCCCGAACACGAGACCGCGAGGTTTAGGTCCGCGGCTGCTTTCCAAATCGCCAGCGGATCGCTGCCGGGCGACCGGAAGCTCGCCGGGATCCGCACGCCCACCGCGCCCAATTTCGCGAGTTCCGCGAGGGTCGCCGGTGCGCCGGGCTTGGCGTAGTCGACGGCGACGACGTTGGCGAAGCGGCCCGGGTAGCGGCGCACGGCATCGAACTGATAATCGTTATCGATCTCGCCGTCGTACTGGACCAGCACGGCCCGCTCGACCCCGGCCCGGCTCATCTCGCCGATCAGGCTCTCGACCGGGAGATACCACACGTCCGAGACGTAGGCTTGAGCGTCGACGATGCCCCGCATGCCGGCCGGCGCCGACTGGGCGAATGCGGCCGGAGCCTTCATGAAGCCCGCCCCAAGAGCGAGGCCAGCGGCGAATCCGGCTTTGAGCAGGCTGCGGCGCGTGAGTCTCTCATCGGTCAAGCAACTATCCTCCAAAGCTCCAGCGCTCTGCCGCAAGAACGCGCCGTCATCCTGCCCAACCGAGGGCCGGAGAACCCCCGGTCGCGAACCGGCACCGGGCGGTAGCGGGAAGCGAGGAAACATGCCACAAGCGATTTGGTCGGGGGCGATCACGTTCGGGCTGGTGACGATCCCCGTGAAGCTCTTCACGGCGGTGCGGACGAGCGATCTGCGCTTTAACTTTCTCCACAAGGCCGACGGCGGGCGCATCTTCAACGAGCGCCACTGCACGGTATGCGGCGAGAAGGTGGAGTACGCCGATCTCGTGCGCGGCTACGAGTTCGAAAAGGGCCGCTACGTGCAGCTCGCCGACGACGATCTGAAATCCGTGAATCCGGAAGCGACGCAGACCGTCGAGATCCTCGAGTTCGTCGAGCTCGACAAGATCAATCCGATGTACTTCGATACGCCGTACTATCTCGAACCCGAGAAAAAAGGCCGGCATGCCTATGCGCTGCTGCGCGAATCGCTACGCGAAGCGAACAAGGTCGGCATCGCGCGCGTCGTGATCCGCTCGCGCGAACATCTCGCGGCGCTCAAGCCCAACGGCGAGGCGCTGGTGCTCGAACTGATGCATTACGCCGAAGAACTCGTCGAGCAGAGCGCCTTCGACTTCCCCGAACTCAAGGCCGAGGTCGCGCCGGCCGAACTCAAGGTCGCGAAGATGCTGATCGATACGATGAGCGTCGAGGCCTTCGAGCCGGAGAAGTTCCACGACTCGTATCGCGATGCGGTGCTGGCGATGATCGACGCGCGCGTCGCCGGCGTGACGATCGCGACGCCCGAAGCCAAGCGCCCGACGGCCACCAACGTCGTCAACCTGATGGACGTGCTGCAGCGTAGTCTCGAGCAAACGCGCGAGCGCGCCGCCGCACCGGAACCCGCCTCGGCGAAAGCCTCCACGAAAAAATCCACTCCCGCTGCAAAACCGAAGCGAAAGAGTAGCGCAGCATGAAACGGTTCCTAACGGCGGCCATCGGGGCCGTCGTTTTTTTGTTCGGCCCGGCCGCAGCCGGGGCGCAGACGGCGCCGGATGCCGTCTGGATCCAATGGGAAGCCGACGGGCAACCGCACGCGCGCGCGATCGTGCACGGCGCGACGTGTCCGGCGATGAGCGCCGGCGGCTTCACCGCGCCGATGGCCCGGCGCAGCGGGCCGGTGCCGAGCTTCCCCGACAGCGTCTGCGACGCGCTCTTGCCCGCGGGCATCGACCGTATCCGCGTCGGGACGACCCGCCTGCCGGTGGTGCCGCACGCGCCCAAGCGCATCGTCCTCTTCGGCGATACGGGCTGCCGCATCCAAGGCACCGCCGTACAAGCCTGCAACGATCCGGTGGCGTGGCCGTTCCCGGCGATCGCGAAAGACATCGCGGCGCTCAAGCCCGATCTCGTCATTCACGTCGGCGATTACTACTATCGCGAATCGGCCTGCCCGGCCGGCGGCAACTGCGCCAACTCACCGTACGGCGATACCGCCGCATCGTGGGAGGCGGATTACTTCGTGCCGATGGCGCCGGTATTCGCCGTCGCACCGATCGTCAACGTGCGCGGCAACCACGAAGATTGCAAGCGCGGCCCGATCGGCTGGTCGCGCTATCTCTCCGGTCAGGTTGAAGTGACGTGCGTCGCGCACGAAGCGCCGTCGTTCGTCGCCTTCGACAACCTGCTGCTGGGCGACGTCGACACCGCGACCGAATCGACCGAGACGCTCTTGCAGCCGCCGGTGTTCCTCGCCGACATGGCCGCGGTCGACGCCCAAGCCGCCGGCGTGCCGCACCGCGAAACGTGGCTCGTAACGCATCGTCCGCCGCTCGCCTATCTCTTCACCCACGAACAGAAGACGCCGGCCGGGAGCATCGATGCGCTCGTCTCCGGGCACGTCCACGTATTCGGCGCCTACGAATTTTCGGGCGAGCCGCCG
>Ga0302157_10000607_pt1 | contig 46499 bp, 50 predicted proteins | sample I_Bog_N3_3_FD_193502 | JGI IMG/M metagenome (GOLD analysis project Ga0302157, IMG submission 193502) | Peat permafrost microbial communities from Stordalen Mire near Abisko, Sweden - I_Bog_N3_3 | ecosystem: Environmental > Terrestrial > Soil > Wetlands > Peat | place: Sweden: Abisko, Stordalen...
CGGAAACCTGTCTGATGAGAAAGGCGTTCATGCCATGATACAGATGCAGACCAACCTCGACGTCGCCGACAATTCCGGCGCGCGCCGCGTGATGTGCATCAAGGTGCTAGGGGGCTCGAAGCGCCGCTACGCCTCGATTGGTGACATCATCGTCGTTTCCGTAAAGGAAGCCATTCCGCGCGGCAAGGTGAAGAAAGGCGACGTGATGAAAGCCGTCGTCGTTCGCACGGCGAAGGACATCCGCCGGGCCGACGGCTCGGTGATTCGTTTCGACTCCAACGCCGCCGTATTGATCAACAATCAGTCGGAGCCGGTGGGCACCCGCATCTTCGGACCGGTGCCGCGCGAACTCCGCGCCAAGAACCACGTGAAAATCATCTCGCTCGCGCCGGAGGTGCTGTAATGGCCGCGAAAATCAAGAAAGGCGACAAGGTCGTCGTTCTCGCTGGCCGCGACAAAGGCCGCACGGGACAGGTGTCGAGCGTCAACCCGACGGAAGGCCGCGCGCTGGTCGGCGGCATCAACCTCGTCAAGCGCCATACCAAGGGGACCCAGCAGGCCGAAGGCGGCATCCTCTCCAAGGAGGCGCCGATCCAGATCTCCAATCTCGCGATTGCCGATCCCAAGGATGGCAAGCCGACGCGCGTGGGCTTCAAGATTCTCGAAGATGGCCGCAAGGTCCGCTTCGCCAAGCGTTCCGGAGATTTGATCGATGGCTGAGGCTAAAACCGACAAGGGCGCGAAGCCCGCAAAGGGCGGCGCCAAGACGGCGACTCCCAAGGTCGCCGCGGAACCCAAGGGCAAGCGGGCGCAGCAGAACGATGTCGCCGCCGCCGGCGAGGTCCAGGCCGCGCCGAAGGATTACATCGCCCGCCTGCGCAAGCTCTACGACGAGGAAGTCGTGCCGAAGCTGGTGGCCGAGTTCGGCTACAAGAACGCGTTGGAAGTGCCGAAGATCGAGAAGATCGTGCTCAACATGGGCGTCGGCGAAGCGGTCAACGACACCAAGAAGGTGACGTCCGCCGCCAACGACCTCGCGCTGATCGCCGGCCAGAAGCCGATCATCACCCGCGCACGCAAGGCGATTTCGACCTTCAAGGTTCGTGAAAACATGCCGATCGGTGCGAAGGTGACATTGCGTAAGACACGCATGTACGAGTTCCTCGACCGCCTCGTCACGGTCGCGCTCCCGCGCGTTCGCGATTTCCGGGGCCTGGATCCCAAATCCTTCGATGGCCGCGGCAACTATGCCCTGGGCATCAAGGAACACATCGTCTTCCCCGAAATCGATTATGACAAGGCGGAGGCGCAGTTAGGTCTTGACATCGTGGTCTGCACGACGGCCAAGAACGACGCCGAGGCGCGCGCTTTGTTGCGCGCCTTCAACTTCCCGTTCCGGCAGTGAGCGCGAGCCGCTCAGACGCGGAATAATGGAGGCCATTGATGGCAAAGAAGAGCGCAATCGAGAACAACCTTCGCAAGATGCGCCTTGTGAAGAAATACGCGGGACGGCGCGAGCGTCTGCTGGCGGTGGCCAATGACGATGGGTTGCCGATGGAAGAGCGTTTCGAGGCTCGGCTGAAGCTGGCCGAGATGCCGCGCAACGGGGCGCCCAACCGCGTCCGCAATCGTTGCCTGGTGACCGGTCGCCCGCGCGCCGTATATCGCAAGATGAAGATGAGCCGCATCGCGCTTCGCGAATTGGGCAACAAGGGCCTGATTCCAGGCCTCGTCAAGTCCAGCTGGTGAGGAGGCGCTAACATGGCTGTCAACGATCCTCTCGGCGATATGCTGACCCGCATCCGCAACGCGCAGATGCGCCGCCGCGGCAAAGTAAGCACTCCCGGCTCGTCGCTGCGGAGCAAGGTGCTCGACGTCCTTCAGGCCGAAGGCTTCATCCGAGGCTATTCGACCACGGATTTCGGCAACGGCCGTACGGAGTTCGAGATCGAACTCAAGTACTTCGACAACCTGCCGGTGATCCGCAAGATCGAGCGCGTCTCCAAGCCCGGCCGTCGGGTCTACACGGGCGTCGATTTCGTGCCGCGCGTCGCCAACGGGCTCGGCGTGTCGATCCTGTCTACGCCGAAGGGCGTGATGGCCGACCACACCGCGCGCGAAGCCCATGTGGGCGGCGAAGTGCTGTGCACGGTGTTCTGACGTCCTCGAACGGCAAACGGAAATTTGAGCCATGTCACGTATCGGCAAGAAGCCCGTAGCCATTCCCGCTGGCGTCACCGCCAAGTTGGAAGGGCAATCGATCGCCGTCAAGGGCGCGAAGGGCGAACTGAAATTCACGGCTCCCAAGGAAGTTGGGGTCACCGTCGAAGGCAATGTCGTGCATGTCACGCCGCTGGGCGAGGACAAGCGCTCTCGCGCCATGTGGGGCACGACCCGCGCCCAGGTGCAGAACCTGGTGATCGGCGTCACCAAGGGTTTCGAGAAGAAGCTCGAAATCAACGGCGTCGGCTACAAGGCGGCGATCGCGGGTAAGAACCTGCAACTTTCGCTCGGCTTCAGCCATGACGTCATCTACCCGATCCCGGCCGGCGTCACGATCGTGGCGCCGAAGCCGACGGAAATTACCGTCGCCGGCATCGACAAACGCCAGGTCGGTCAGGTCGCCGCGGAAATCCGCGGTTTCCGCGGCCCCGAGCCCTATAAGGGCAAGGGCGTCAAGTACGCCGGCGAATTCATCTTCCGCAAGGAAGGCAAGAAGAAGTAAGAGGCGGAGCCATGGCAAAGTCCAACGATTCCATTGCCCGCCGCAAGGCGCGCATCCGCCGGGCGATCCGGACCAACGCAGGAGGGCGTCCGCGCCTTTCCGTGTTCCGCTCCTCGGCGCAGATCTATGCCCAAGTGATCGACGACGAAAAGGGGGTCACCGTGGCCGCCGCTTCGACGATCGAGAAGGGTCTTCGCGGCGAACTGAAGACTGGCGCCAATGTTGAGGCGGCTCGCCGCGTCGGCAAGGAAATCGCCGATCGCGCCAAGAAGGCCGGCATCGACAAGGTCGTCTTCGATCGCGGCGGCTACATGTATCACGGGCGCGTAAAAGCGCTCGCCGAGGGCGCGCGCGAAGGCGGCCTCGACTTCTAACGGAGCGTCGGCCTCCAGGCCGACGATGTTGCGAACGTCGGCCTGGAGGCCGACGCTCCATTACCAAGCGAGCGGCGGCCTCTTCGAGGGGCGCCGCGCAAGTGAGGCTGACAGCGAATGGCACGTGAAGGTGAAGGCGGCCGCGGCCGCGATCATAACCGGGGGGAGGACCGCGACAGCGAATTCGTCGATCGCCTCGTCCACATCAATCGCGTCGCGAAAGTCGTAAAGGGCGGACGCCGTTTCGGTTTCGCCGCGCTGGTCGTCGTCGGCGATCAGAAGGGTCGCGTCGGTTTCGGCCACGGCAAGGCGCGCGAAGTTCCGGAAGCCATCCGCAAGGCGACGGAAGCCGCCAAGCGAGGCATCGTGCGCGTTCCGCTGCGCGAAGGTCGTACGCTGCATCATGACGTGTTCGGCCGCCACGGCGCCGGCAAGGTCATCCTGCGCGCCGCGCCCGCGGGCACCGGCATCATCGCCGGCGGCCCGATGCGCGCCGTGTTCGAGTCGCTCGGCGTCCATGACGTCGTCGCCAAGAGCCAGGGCTCGTCGAACCCGTACAACATGATCCGCGCCACCTTCGACGCGCTCGCGCACGAAGATTCGCCGCGCTCCGTCGCGCAGCGTCGCGGTCTGAAAGTATCGACGTTGCAGGCTCGTCGCGTAGGCGTCGAAGCCGACGCGTCGGACTCTTGAGAGCGGAGGCGGACATGAACACGAAAGCCACCGTCACCGTCGAGCAGACCGTCAGCGCCATCGGCCGTCCGGGCGAACAGCGTGCGACGCTCAAGGGCCTCGGCCTCAACAAGATCGGCCGCCGCGCGGTCGTTATCGACACGCCGTCCACGCGGGGCATGATCGCCAAGGTCAAGCACCTCGTTCGCGTCGTCGAAGGCGAGTGAGGTCAAGCGCCATGAAACTCAACGAGATCAAAGACAACGAAGGTTCGCGGCATTCGCGCATCCGCGTCGGCCGCGGTATCGGCTCCGGCAAGGGCAAGCAGTCCGGCCGCGGCGGCAAGGGTCAGACGGCCCGTTCCGGCGTGCGCATAAAAGGCTTCGAAGGCGGCCAGATGCCGCTGCATCGCCGCCTACCCAAGCGCGGCTTCAACCCGGTTGATCCGCTCAACCTGAACGAGGTCAACATTGGCCGCGTGCAGAGCGCGATCGACGCCGGAAAGCTCGACGTTGCGCAACCCGTCACGGTCGAAGTGTTGATCGCGGCCGGCGTCGTCACCCATCTTCGCGATGGCGTGAAGATTCTCGGCAATGGCGAGATCACGACCGCTGTCCATTTCGAAGTTTACGGCGCCTCGAAGAGCGCGCTGGCGGCGATCGAGAAGGCCGGCGGCAGCGTCAAGACTCTCGCGCCCGTCGCCGCCGCACCCGCCGCGTGAAGCCGTCGCGGCTTCATCGGATTGGCATTGCGGTCGACAACGCCCATATGACGTGAACGGCGCGCCTCGCAGGTTCGCCGTTCATTTCGCGTCTTGAGGACGCGACTAACAGGCAAAGGGTCCGGCGCTTGACGCGGTCCCGTTACAGAGCGGAGCGCATTCGATGGCATCGGCGTCCGAACAGCTCGCGGCGAATATCAATTGGGCCGCCTTCGGCAAGGCGGAGGAGCTCAAGAAGCGCATCTGGTTCACACTCGGGGCGCTGATCGTCTATCGACTGGGCACCTATATTCCGCTTCCCGGCATCGACCCTGCGGCGTTCGAGCAATCGTTCCTGGGCCAGAAGCAGGGCGTGCTGGACATGTTCAACATGTTCTCCGGCGGCGCCGTGCAGCGCATGGCGGTGTTCGCACTGAACATCATGCCCTACATCTCCGCTTCGATCATCATTCAGCTCTTGAGCTCGGTCATTCCCCAACTCGAGCAGATCAAGAAAGACGGCGAGCAGGGCCGCAAGGTTCTCAATCAATATACCCGCTACCTCACCGTGATCCTGGCGATGTTCCAGGCTTACGGCATCGCGGTCGGTCTGCAGGGGCGCCCAGGCATAGTCGGCGAACCGGGCTTGATGTTCACGATCTCCACGGTCATCACGCTGACCGGCGGCACGATGTTCCTGGTCTGGCTCGGCGAGCAGATAACCTCGCGCGGCGTCGGCAACGGCTCGTCGCTGATCATCTTCTCCGGCATCGTCGCGCGTCTGCCGCAGGCCGTGGTGCAATTGTTCGAACTGGGGCGGCAGGGATCGGTTTCTACCGGTCTGGTGCTCGGCGTGATGGTGATGGTGATCCTCGTCATCGCCTTCATCGTGTTCATGGAGCGCGCGCAGCGCCGCGTGCCGATCACCTATCCGCGCCGTCAGGTCGGCAACAAGGTCTATGAGGGGCAGAGTTCGTTCCTGCCGCTGAAGCTTAACACGGCCGGCGTCATCCCGCCGATCTTCGCCTCGTCGCTGTTATTGCTGCCCACCACGATGGCGAACTTCGCTCAAGGAACGTCGGGTTCCGGCATCCTGTCGACGATCACCAACCTGCTCGGCCGCGGCAGTCCGCTCTATATCCTGCTCTACATCGGCCTCATCGTGTTCTTCGCGTTCTTCTACACCGCGACGGTCTTCAATCCGCAGGACACCGCCGACAATCTGAAGAAGCACGGCGGCTTCGTTCCGGGCGTACGTCCGGGACCGCGCACGGCGGAATACATCGATCAGATCCTCACCCGCATCACGGTGCTCGGCGCGCTCTACCTGTCGCTGATCTGCCTGCTGCCCGAATTGCTGATTTCCTATGCGTCGCTGCCGTTCTATTTCGGCGGCACGTCGTTGCTGATCGTCGTCAACGTGACGATGGACACGGTCGCGCAAATTCAAGGCCATCTGCAGGCGCATCAGTATGAAGGCCTGGTGCGCAAATCGAAGTTGAAGCGCAGAAGGGCAGACGCGAGCCCCGGTCTGGATTCGCGGGGATCTCAACCCAACCCGGGCGAACAGCGCGGGGTGGCTCGCGGTCTGGCTAGGATGCTCGGGTTCGGCGAACAGCCCCGTAAGGTTGCGGCGGGAAGCGGTCCTGTCGATTCGCGCTTCGAGAGCAACGAGGGAAGGGCGGACCGGGCGAGGTTTCCGCGTCCGCTGCCGACGGAGCCGGCCGCGCCCGGGTCTTCCGTTGCGCAACCCTCCTCGACAGATCGATCCGACACGGGACACGCTTGACGGCGCCGCAATTGCGGCGGCCCAAAGAGCCTCAGGGAGGGTTCAGCGGGATGCGGACGTGACGGCCGTGGCCAAAGCCGCGCCTCTGATTGGCGATTGCAGATAGAAGATACGAGGTGGGTGACGATGGCATCGGCGGCCGAGCAGCTAGCGGCAAACGTCAATTGGTCCGCCTTCGGCAAGGCCGAGGAATTGAAGAAGCGCATCTGGTTCACCCTGGGGGCGGTGATCGTCTACCGCCTTGGCGCCTACATTCCGTTGCCGGGTGTGAATTCGGTCGCCTTCGAGCAATCGTTCCTCGCCCAGAGGCAGGGGGCGCTCGACGTATTCAACATGTTTTCCGGCGGGGCCGTGCAGCGCATGTCGGTGTTCGCGCTCAGCGTCGTTCCCTATATTTCGGCTGCGATTCTCATCCAGTTGCTTGGTTTGGTCGTTCCCCAACTCGCGGAGACCAAGGATGGGGGGGCGCTACGTCGCAAGGCCATCAGCCAATACAAGCGCTATCTCACTGTGATTTTGGCGATGATCCAGGCTTACGGCGTCGCCATCGCGCTGGAAGGGCGCGCCGGCATCGTCGCCGACCCCGGCGCGCTGTTCCGAATTTCCACCGTCGTCGGCCTCACCGGGGGCGCGACGCTGCTGTTCTGGCTGGTCGAGCAGATCGCTTCCCGCGGCCTGGGTAACGGTTGGTCGCTGATCCTGTTCGCCGGGATCGTCGCGCAACTGCCGCATGCGTTCGTGCAATTGTTCGAGTTGGGGCGGCAGGGCTCGGTCTCGACCGTCGTGGTGCTGGGCGTTCTGGTGATGGTGGTGGCGATCGTCGCCTTCATCGTGTTCATGGAGCGCACGCATCGCCGCGTCCCGATCACCTATCCCCGGCGGCAGGTCGGCAACAAGGTCTACGAGGGTCAGAGTTCGTTCTTGCCGCTGAAACTTAACACCGCCGGCATCCTGTCGCCGGTCGTCGCCGCCTCGCTGGTGCTGTTGCTGACGACGGTGACGAATCTCAGCAGCCCGATTTATCTCGCGTTGTATGCGGTGCTGATCGTCTTTTTCGCCTTCTTCTACACCTGGAACGTCTTCAATTCGGTTGAAACCGCCGAAACCCTGAAGAAAAACGGGGGTTTCATTCCTGGGGTCCGGCCGGGCGAGCGCACCGCGCAATATATGGACCAGATTCTGACTCGCATTTCGGCGCTCGGCGCGGCTTACCTAACGCTGGTCTGCCTTTTACCCGAATGGCTAATTTCCTATTCGGGTCTGCCTCCCTATTTTGGCGGCACGGCGATCTTGATCGTGATCAGCGTCACCATGGACACGATCGGTCAAATACATGGCTATCTTCAGGCGCAGCAATACGAAGGCCTGATCAACCGAACGAAATCGAGGGGGAGGAAGAAATGAGGTTGATACTGCTCGGGCCGCCCGGCGCCGGCAAAGGCACACAGGCGACGCGGCTGGTCGAGAAATACGGTATCCCTCAACTTTCCACCGGAGACATGTTGCGCGCCGCCGTGAAGGCGGGGACGCAAGTTGGCCTTCAGGCGAAGGCGGTGATGGACTCCGGCTCGCTCGTCTCCGACGAGATCGTGGTCGGCATCATCAAGGATCGCATCGAGGAGCCGGACGCGAAAAATGGCTTCATCCTCGACGGGTTTCCGCGCACCGTGGCGCAGGCCGAGGCGCTCGACGCGATGCTGACCCTCGAAGGCATGGCCCTCGACGCAGCGATCGAACTCGACGTCGACGCGGAAAAGCTCGTTTCGCGCATCGTCAATCGCGCCGCCGAGGCCGCCGCCGCCGGGCAAGCGGTGCGCAAGGACGACGATCCGGAAGTGTTCAAGACACGGCTTGCGGCTTACTTCCGCGATACGGCGGCGGTGACGCCTTATTACGCAGCGAAGGGCCTGCTGAAGCACGTCGACGGCATGGCGAGCATCGCTTCCGTTTCGAGCGCGATCGACGCGATCCTCGACGGCCGGGGTTAGCGCATGACGCCCGCGCCCGAACCGGAAACCCGGATCGAAACGCGCGGCCGCGCCGGCTGGATCACGCTCGATCGTCCCCGGGCGCTCAACGCGTTGACATTGAACATGGTGCGACAGATTTCGGCCGCGCTCGACGATTTCGAGCGCGACGCGGGTTGCGCCTTCGTCGTGATCGCCGGAGCGGGCGAGCGCGCCTTTTGCGCCGGCGGCGACATCCGCAAGCTCCACGGCCAGGGCAGGGCGGGAGATCACGACGCCCAACGCGCCTTCTGGCGCGAGGAATATATCCTCAACGTCCGAATCAAGCGTTTTCCCAAGCCGTTGGTCGCTGTCGTCGACGGCATCGTCATGGGCGGCGGCGTCGGGCTGGCGATGCACGGTTCGCACCGGGTCGTCGGCGACCGCGCCCTGTTCGCGATGCCGGAAGTCGGCATCGGCTTTTTTCCCGATGTCGGCGCGACCTATTTGTTGCCGCGTCTGCCGCGACGCCTGGGCGCGTTCCTGGCGCTGACAGGACTTGGCGCCAAGGCCGGCGACATCGCCGCCCTCGGGCTCGCCACTTCGTTTACCAAGAGCGCCGATATGGCCGATCTCTTAGAGGCTTTGGCCGGCGATGCGGCGCCCCTGGAAGAAATCCTGGCGCGCTTCACAAGCGCCGCGCCGCCGTCGGCCTTGATGGCCGAAGCCGACTGGATCGAAGCCGCCTTCTCTTCTTATGACGCGGGAGCGATACGGGACGCCGTCGAGCGCGCCGCCGCTTCCGGTTCGGCGCTCGCCCGGCAGGCGGCGGACGCGCTGGCGAAGAAATCGCCGACCAGCCAGGCGATTGCCTTACGGCAGATGGAGATCGGCGGCAGGCTGGATTTCGAGGCGGCGATGACGACCGAATTCCGCATCGTCTCGCGCATCTGCGTCGGTCACGACTTCTACGAAGGCGTGCGCGCCGTGATCATCGACAAGGACAATGCGCCACGTTGGCGGCCGGCGCCCGGCGAGCCGGTGGACAGCGAGGACATCGACGCCTATTTTGCGCCGCTGGGAAAAGGCGATGACCTTTTGTTCGGAGCGGATCGCTGAGATACATGATGCGCCAGCGGCGCGACGGCGAGACGGAAATCGTCGATCGCGCGCCGCACACCGATCAACTCGGCCTGACGGCGCTGTTGGCCAGGCCGCGGTGGCGCATCGGGCTCGTCTGGTTCATGCGCACGCTGGCCTGCGTTTGGATCGCCAAGGGCCTGTTCAACTGGTTCGTGCTGTTGGGCTTCTCTTCGCGTTTCGGCGACTTCGTCATGCTGCCGCGGGCGCTGCAAGGCAGCATCGTGTTCTTCGCCGCGGCCGATCTGATGGCTTCGATCGGCCTTTGGCTCGCCGCCCCCTGGGGCGGGGCGCTTTGGCTGTTGTGCGCGGCGTCGGAGGCGACGACGCCGCTGATGGGTTCGCGCGGCAGTTTCATCAACGGTTACGGCGTCGCCCTGAATCTGGCGCTGATCGTCAGCTATCTGGCGTTGAGCTGGCTCGCCGCGCGCGACAGCGAATAGACTCTCTCTATTCTTCGTTGCATTTGCCATCGGCGACGGGCTTTTTCCACGCCCCGTCGCCTTTTCGTCGTGCGACGTGGTTCCCGAGCCTGTAAGATCAGTGGTTAATGCCTTTACATAGTAAATGAAGGTTTTGATTCACAACTACTTCACCAGAATACACAAACCTTGTATTCACTTTGACTCTTAAACTCGTATTCAGGCGTTCACCCTATAGTCGACATCACAAACGGACCGAAGAAAAGCTCGGCCAAGGCAAAAGAACGAACGGGTGTACGATGAATAATCTTGCGAAAAAAGAAGACAATGCGGTCCGGTCGGAGCGCATCGCTGCGGTCCGTCCGGTTTATCTCGAAGCTTTGACCATGGTCGAGCGCCTGCATCGCCGGCTGCTCGACGTGATCAAGGACGAATTCGACCGGCGCGGTCGCTCGGACGTCAATGCGGTGCAATCTTTGCTGCTCTATAATATCGGCGACAAGGAATTGACCGCGGGCGAGTTGCGCACTCGCGGTTATTATCTGGGTTCGAATGTCTCTTACAACGTGAAGAAACTTGTGGAGATGGGCTATCTCCACCATGCCCGCTCGCGCATCGACCGGCGCTCGGTCCGCATCAGCCTGACGGATCGTGGCCAGGAGGTGCATCAGATCGTCGTCGGTCTCTATGAGAAGCATGCGATGACGGTCGAACAGATCGGCGGCGTCGGCGCCGACGATTTCCAGCGCCTGAATCACTCGCTGGCGCGTCTGGAGCGTTTCTGGACCGACCAGATCAAGTACCGCCTCTGACCAACGCTTCAGGTTCGATCGATGCCATTCAGGGACGCCGCGAGGCGTCCCTTTTGCTTTTGCGGTCGCCGGAAGCGGTCCTCGCGTCTTCCGTAGCGGTGTTTTGCCATTTCGCGCGCTTCACGACGAATTGTGGCCGTCGCGGTCACAAAAATGCCCGATGGTTCCCTTTTTTAACCGCGATAAGAAACAATAGAAGCCGGATGCAACGCCCGTTTTGCGACGGGTCGCCTGTGGCGGTTTCGGGAGAGACGCTCGAGCGGCGGCAGGCGGGTAACAGGGTGAGCTTTCCATGAATCGATCCAACAGCGCGGACGCCACGAGGCGAAGGTTTCTGATGGGGGTCGCTGTCGGCGCCGCCGCGGTCGCCTTGCAGCCGCTGGCCGCATTCGCGGCGAATCTCGAATCGGGCCAGGCGGAGTGGCGGCAGAGCTACGAGCCCTCGGCGCGCATTTCGGTCGCGCGCGAAACCGTGCCCGTGCTTTCGCCGCTGACGGTTCAAGCGACCGAGGCCGCGATTGAGACTTACCAGGGCATCGTTTCGCGCGGCGGCTGGAATCAGGTGCCGACCAACGCGGATCTCCGAGTCGGCGTGAAGTCCAAATCGGTGCAGGCCCTGCGCCAGCGGCTGATCGCCTCGGCCGATCTCGATCCCGAGGCCGGAATGGGCGCGACTTACGATTCGTTCGTCGAGGCGGCGGTCAAGCGCTTCCAGTTGCGCCACGGCCTGAGCCCGACCGGAATTGTCAGCGACGAGACCTTCACCGAACTCAACATCGGCGCCGAAGCGCGGCTGCAACAATTGCAGATCAACCTCGTGCGTCTGCGCACCTATTCCGGCGATCTTGGCGACCGCTTCGTCGAGGTCAACCTGCCGGCCGCCGCGGTCGACACCGTCGAGGGCGGCGTCGTCTATTCGCATCACGTCGCCGGCGTCGGCAAGATCGACCGCCAGTCGCCGATCATGCAGACCAAGGCGACCGAGATCAATTTCAACCCGTTCTGGACTGTGCCGCCGTCGCTGATCAAGAAAGACCTGATCCCGAAGATGAAGGCGGACCCGAACTATCTCGCCGACGAGAAAATTCGCGTCTTCAACAAGGAAGGCGAGGAAGTGCAGCCGTCGACGATCAACTGGAACACCGACGAGGCGACCCACTTCAAATATCGTCAGGACACCGGCGCGGACCTCAATTCGCTGGGTTCGGTGCGCATCAACATCTCCAACCCCTACGGCGTCTATATGCACGACACGCCGTCGAAGGGTATTTTCGGGGACGACTTCCGCTTCGTTTCCTCGGGCTGCGTTCGCGTCCAGGACGTTCGCGATTACGTCGCCTGGCTGTTGAAGGACACGCCCAACTGGAGCCGGGACCAGATCGATCAGGCGATCGCTTCCGGTCAGCGCATCGACGTCAAGATCGCCAAGCCGGTGCCGGTCTATTGGGTCTATATCACTGCCTGGGCGACGCCCGACGGCGTGGTCCAGTTTCGCCCGGACGTCTACCAGCGGGACGGATCCGGCCCGGGGCCGGTGGCTTCGGCGGTGCCGCCGACGCCGTTGGCGGTTCCGCAGGAGTGACGGAACGTTCTCTGGCCGGGGCCGCTGGCCTCGGCGGACACCTGTCTATCGGCCCCCGCGCCGCTTCGCCTCCAACGCCCGGTCGATCAGCATGTTGGCGATCGCCACGCGCCGGTTGGCGAGATCGCGCGGCAGATCCGGCCGGCGGTCGGGATGATTTGCCCACATAAAGCGCCGCCGCAGGCTGTGCAAGCGCGCCGGGTCCGCGTTCCCGGGAAGCGCGAGTTCGCACGCGATCGCGTCGGGGGCGTCGCTCGGCAGCTGTTCCGGGGCAAAATCTTCGAACGCGAATTCCGCCGCCGCGGTGAAACCGCGGGCGCTTTCCCCGTCGGCAAGGAAGACCGCCGTCGCGAACGGCTCGCCCCTGGACCCGGCAGCGCTGCCTGAGCGATATTCCCGCCGCAACGAGGACAGCACAGCCTCAAAGCTCACGGGCGGATGGCCAGTGTTGTGTGACGCCACGAACTCTACTCCGACACGCGGCGCTTGCTCGGGTTCTACGCGACCCCGGAACGCCAGCGCCAACGATAGGGAACGATGCTTAATAGCGGGTTAGGCGTTTCGAAGGTCGAAATCAATCAAATCAGCCCCTTCGCCCTGGCGTAACTCAGCAGCGCCACCGTCTTGCCGTCGCAGATCTCGCCGCTGTCGATCCGCGCCAGCGCGTCCTCGATCGTCAACTCCACGCGCTCGGTGCGTTCGTCCGCATCGACGCCGCCGCCCGCGGTGATTGCGTCTTCGGGCCGATAGCGGCCGACGAAGCAGGTGATGGTTTCCGTCATGCCGGCGGGACTGGAGAGAAAGGTGAAGGCGCGCTTGAGGTCGTGGACGCGATAGCCTGTCTCTTCCATCGCTTCCCGTTCCGCGCAGGCCTCGGGCGCGTCGCCGTCGAGCATTCCGGCGGGCGCCTCCAACAGGTCGAGCGCACCCGTCGCCAGGAACGCGCCGAGGCGGAACTGCCGGACCAGCAGCACGATTCCGCGCACGGGATCGAAGGGCAGCACCGCGGCGGCGCCCTTGTAATGGTAGATTTCGTATTCGAACCGGCGGATTTCGCCGTCGCCCTCTTCGACCTCGGTGAGTGTGCGGGTCAGACGAAAGCGTCCGTCGGAGAGGATCGCCGCGCCCAAGACCTCCGCTCGCTTGACCATGCGTAAGGTCCGATCCGTCGTCTACTGGCCGATGTTGGCGGGCGGAATCGGCGGCGCGTCGAACGGAGACGATCGCCGAGCCGGGCCGGCGCGGCCGCCGCTTGCCCCCTGCGGAACGAAACTCGGATTGGTCAAGTCGAGCGGCGGGGGCGCCGCGTCGACGATCGCCGGTTTGGGCTTCCTCGGCTTTTTCGGCGCCGGGGCCTGCGCCTTCGGGTCGGCAGGATTGGCCGCGTTCGGGTCGGCGTCGGTCGAATCGTCGGGCGCGTCGGCGACCTCGGGCGCCTCGTGAATCAGCGGACCGTCGCCGGCGCAATTGGCCAGCCAGACGTCGTAGACCGGATGCTCGAGGCCATTCAGGCCAGGGCTGTCGGCGAACATCCAGCCCGAGAACACGCGGTGCAACGATTTGTCCGGCTCGACTTCATCGACTTCGGCAAATACGTCCGTCTGCGGCGCCTCGGTCGAGGGTCGCGAGAAGCAGACGCGCGGGGTAATCTGCAAGGTGCCGAATTGGGCCGTCTCGTCGATCGCGACTTCGAACGACTTGATTCGTCCCGTGATCTTGTCGAGACCGGAAAAGACGGCGGTCGGATGCTTGATCTTGTCGGCCGACGCGGCCCCCGACCATGCCAGAGCAGCAGCGCAGCCCAAGCCGAGGGCGCCTAACCTGGATAATAACTTCATGTGTCCTAGTCGCGTGCGTCACTGGAATCGAGGCGATGGATCCCTTCTCCCGCTCGCGGGAGAAGGTGGCGCGAAGCGCCGGATGAGGCCTGCGACGCACGCCACCAGGGGCTCGCCCTTCGCAGCGCGGAGGAATGCCCGCCAAGGCGGGCAAATTCAAGGCGCTCAACCGCCCGGGGTCCAGGCCTCGTAGTCGCCTCCCGCGGCCTGGCGCGGGCCAGGGCCCATCGTCGAGCCCTTGGGGCGGATCGCGCCTGGCGTGCCGGTGGGATTGCCGATGTGCGGACGTTGCCATTCGCGCGGCTTGTAGTCTTCGTCGGTCGGCGGCGTGTCGACCGTCTGGTGCAACCAGCCGTTCCATCCCGGCGGCGTCATCGACGCCTCGCTGACGCCGTTGTAGATCACCCAACGGCGCTGGAAGCCCAGGGCCGGATCGATCTTGCCGCCGATCGTGCGATAATAGGAATTGCCGAATTCGTCGTGGCCGACGAGTTCACCGTGCCAGCGCGTATGCAGCCAAGTGTTGAGGCTCGCTCCGTTCCACCAGGTGAAACAGCGCAGCAGAATGTCTTTCATCAGATCAAGCCGTTTATTACGGGGGTTTGGCGCGCCTTGCGACGCGGCGGGACTATGGCGAGGCGCAAGTCGCCTGTCCAGCCCGAAAGCCCACGCTTGCGCTTCAGGCGGTCGTGCGGGTCTTCTTCTTGCGCGGCGCGGCTTTCTTCGGTCCCGTCGTCTTGGTCTTGCGTCGCGAGCGCTTTTTCGGCGCCGGGGCGCGTTTCTTCGCTTCGGGGGCGACACCGTAGGTCTTGAAGCGCTCGATGATGCGCATCACTTCTTCGTCGGCGAGAATCGCCGGCCGTCCAGCGCAGATCGCATAATAATACATGCGCGCGAGGTGCTCGAGGTCGCGCGCGCGGCGCATCGCCGAGGGCAGGTCGGCGCCGGTCGTCAGCGCGCCGTGGTTGCCGAGCAACACGGCGTGTCGGTCGCCGAGCCCTTCGACGACGAGATCGGCGAGTTCCTTGGTGCCGAACGGCGCGTATTTCGTGCATTTGACAATCGAGCCGCCGAACATCGCGATCATGTAATGCGCGGCGAGGATCGGCTTGTTGAGCATCGCCAACGCGCTGCAAAAAGTGGGGTGAAAATGCACGATGGCGCCGACGTCGGGGCGGGCGCGCATGATGTCGAGATGGAAGCGCCATTCGGTCGAGGGTTTCAACGGCCCCGCCCAGGCGCCATATTCGCCGTTGATCGGCATCGCCGCGATCATTTCCGGGCGCATCGTCTCGCAGGGGACGCCGCTCGGGGTAATCAGCATCGACGTTGCGAGCCGGGTGGAAATGTTGCCGGCCGTGCCGATGTTCAAGCTCGCCGCCTCCATCGCCGACGCCGCGGCGACGATGGCGACCCTCGTTTGCTTGTCCTTGATCGTCATCCACCGCCGCCCTTGCCAAAAACCTTGATGAACCCAGCGCTTACGCGCTTTGACGGAGATTGTGAACGAGCGTCATCAAACTGTCACATGATTTGTGACGCCGAGTTCGCGCGGGCGGACGTCGCAACGTCGTTGGCGCGATCTCTGGGGAACGCTATAGTGCAACCTTGGTGGCGCCTCCAAGCGCATACGATCAGACGCATTCCCCCTCCGCTCACGGATTTTAGCGCCTCATGTCGTCCTCCGACAACCTCTACGAAATACTGCGCCAGCGGGCGCCCGCGCTCGACAAGACCGCCATGGAGACTCCTGACGGGGTCAGGATTTCCTATGGGGAGCTGTTCGCCTGCGCCGGCCGCATGGCGCGCGCGCTCGCCGATCTCGGCGTCGAGCCCGGCGACCGGGTCGCCGCGCAGATCGACAAATCGCCGCAGGCGATCATGCTGGCGCTCGCCTGCTTCCGCGCCGGCGCAGCGCTGCTGCCGCTGAATACCGCCTATACACTGACCGAACTCGAATATTTCCTGACCGACGCGGGCCCGGCCTTGATCCTCTGCCGGCCCGCGCAGCTCCTGGCGGTGCGGCAACTCGCCGCGCTGCACGGATTGCCGGCCGTCGAAAGTTTTGGCGCCAATGCGCAGGGGACGTTCTTCGACTGCGTCGCCGCCGTCCGCGACGAACTGCCGCCGGTCACGCGCGGCAAGGACGATCTGGCGGCGATTCTCTACACTTCGGGCACGACGGGGCGCTCGAAGGGCGCGATGCTGACCCACGAGAACCTTTCCTCCAACGCCGAGGTTCTGGCCGGCCTGTGGCGCTTCACCCAAGCGGACGTGCTGATCCACGCGCTGCCCGTCTTCCACACTCACGGCCTGTTCGTCGCCACCAACGTCGCGCTGTTTTCCGGCGCGACGATGCTGTTCCAGCCGCGCTTCGACGCCGATCTCGTCATCGCCTCGATGTCCCGCGCCACCGCCCTGATGGGCGTCCCGACCTTCTATGTCCGCTTGCTGGAGCATCCCGGTCTCACCCCGGAAGCGACGCGCGGCATGCGGCTGTTCGTCAGCGGCTCGGCGCCCTTGCTTGCCGAGACTCACGAGCGCTGGCAGGAGCGCACCGGCCACGCGATCCTCGAGCGCTACGGCATGACCGAAACCAATATGATCACCTCGAACCCCTACGACGGCGATCGCATCGCCGGCACGGTCGGATTTCCGCTTCCCGGCGTGTCGCTGCGCATCGCCGACCCCGATACCGGCGCCGCGTTGACGCAAGGCGAAGTCGGAATCATCGAGGTCAAGGGCCCGAACGTGTTCAAGGGCTATTGGCGGATGCCGGAAAAAACCGCCGCCGAATTCCGCGCCGACGGCTTCTTCATCACCGGCGATCTCGGCGAGGTCGACGAACGCGACTACGTCCACATCGTCGGCCGCGCCAAGGACCTCGTGATATCGGGCGGCTACAACGTCTATCCGAAGGAGGTCGAAGGCGAGATCGACGCCATTCTCGGCGTGTTCGAGAGCGCGGTGATCGGCCTGGCGCACAAGGATTTCGGCGAGGGTGTGACGGCCATCGTGGTGCTGGAAAAGGGCGCCGATCTCGATGAGCGCCAGGTGCTCGCGGCGCTGGAGGGGCGGCTGGCGAAGTACAAGGCGCCGAAGCGGGTGATTTTCGTCGACGAGCTGCCGCGCAATGCGATGGGGAAAGTGCAGAAGGCGGCGTTGCGCGAGGTTTATAAGGGGATTTATGGGGGGTAGGGGAGAGGGGAGCCGGCCGGCGCCGAAATTCGTCCGGCATCGGGTCCGGTTGATCGGCTGCCGCCCTAATCGACCCTGTATCCGAGCCGCGCCAGAACTGGCTCGAGGATCGGGATCACCGGCGCCAGTTCGTGGCGATAATCCCGGTAGCGAAAGCGCGATCGGGCGTAGAGTTTTTCGGTCACCTGCGCGTAGCTCGCGGTGCGCGCGTAGCGGCGGTTCTCGTGAAAATCCAGGCAGCGCGCGTCATAGGGCGCACCGACGAACGCCAGCATCTCGCGCAGTTTTTCCTCCTGCTGGTCGATCACGTCCTCGTAGCGCACGGCGAGATAATTGAGCTTCATCTGCCCGCGGTAGTGCTCCACCAGACCCATCACCAGCACATAGTGCCGCGCGATGGTCGTCAGATCATAGGCGCAGAAGAAACCATGCGTCAGATGATTGGAGAACACCGAAAGCACCACGTCCAGCGGATGCCGGATCAGATGCAGGATCGGCGCCCGGGGAAAGATCATGCCGATCAACCCGAGGTGGGTTTCGTTGAGTGGCATCTTGTCGGTGAACCATCGCGCGCCCTCGCGCAGGGCGCCGAGCTGGCGGGCGCGCTGCAAATAATAGTCGCGCAAATTGTCCAGGCCCTCATGCTGATCGCCGAGCCAAAGCTCCGCCAGCGCGCTCGGATAGGGCAGGGGAGAATTCAGCATGCGCGGCATCAGGCCGGTGATTTCGTTGATGACCGGCAATTCGTCGCCGGCGCCGATCAGCGGATGCGCGGTCAGGGTTTGCTCGATCATCGTCGTGCCGGAGCGCGGAAAGCCGACGATGAACAGAGGTTGCGGCGTATCGGTTCTCACCTGGGCGCGCGGCAGAATGTTCAGCCGGCTGCTCTCGAAGAAGCCTTTCAAGCGCGCCGCCATTTCATTGGCCTGATCGGCGAGATAGGACATGCCGCTGAGTTCGCGCAGCTTGCGTTTGGATTCGCTGAAGGCGACGAAAGCTTGCGCATGGCGGCCCATCTTGTCGAGCAGCATCCCCTTCTCGCTTTCCGCGATCGGCCCCAGCGCCCCGCGCGTGCGCTCCAGATCCTCGATCGCCGCGACCGCCGCGCCGTAGCGTTTCTCGCGGCCGAGCAGCACCGCCTTCTGCATCATCACGTCGGGCGCGCCCGGCGCCAGTTTTTCCGCGGCCTCCAGCAACTGGCGGGCGCGCGGAAAATTTCTATCTGTTTCTTCCATCTTCGCCCAACCATAGAGCGTCTGGAAGATGTCGGGCTGCAGCGCGACGGAGGTCTCGTAGAGCGCGCGCGATTCCGCCATGCGTCCCTGGTTCTTCAGGTTCCAGGCGAGATTGGCGAGCAGGATGGCGCTCGGCTCCGGCAACAATTCGCGGGCGCGATTGTAATGGAATTCGCCGACGTGAGGCCGCTGCGCCTCGGTCATAATCATACCCATCAGATTGTGCGATTGCGCATCGAGCGGCGCGATCCTGACCGCGTTGCGCGCGTGGGTTTCGGCCTCAGCTAGCGCGCCGCGCGAGAACAGCGCCAGCGCAAGCGCCTGGGTCGCGGCGACCTGGTTGGGGTCGAGCCGCACGATGCGCGCCAGCAACGCCTCGGAGGCTGCGCGCAAACCTTGCGCGGCGCGCAGTTCCTGAAGCAGCGCCAAGGCGCCCAGATGCAGCGGCGAGGCCTCCAGCGCTTCGATCAGCAGGGGTTCCGCGGTAGTGAGGTCGCCTCGCCCCAGCGCGGCCCGTGCGCGCTGTACGGCGGCCGAAGGCTCGGGACGCGGCCAGGACGCGGTGAAGTCGAGGCCGCAGCAGCGATCGGCATGCAGGCCGCTGCCGCAGGCGCAGGGCTCGCGCTCGGTCGCTTGAGTTTGCGAAGGCATAGGTCTCCTCGACGGTTTTACAGGCGCGGCAAACTGGCATGGATATGAGGGGAGGAACAGGGAGAGGGAGGCGGCGCCGCTGCAACACGCGTGCGTAAATCGTGCGCTCTTGGCTCGGATTGCGTAGCGTCGTATAGCCAATGACGGTGGGTTTATTGCCGACGGCTCGTTCTGGATAGTGTGTTGCGCAATGGGCGCCGAGGCGACGAGAGCCGTGGTTTCGGCGCGCCCGGCGGTGGGGGAATGGGGCCATGACGGGCATCAGGTTGCATCCGAACACCTTGATCTTCACCGGCGCGGTGACGGGATATCAATATGCCGTCGAACTCAAAGGCGGTTATTTCGTAGTCGAGATCGCACCCGGAGGCTCGCTCACAGCTACGGCGGTCGATGGCAGGGCGCTCATTCTCGACAATGGCGGCGCGATAACCAATGAAGCTGGCGCATACATCCGTGGCAATACAGGCATATACGTTTCCGGCAGCTTGGCTAAGATCACGAATGCCGGCGAGATCGGTTCCTTTGTCAGCACCGGCAGATGTTCGGTCGGCGTCGAACTGAAAGCGGGCGGCCGTATCGACAATCTGGCCACCGGGAGCATCGACGTCAAGAGCGCCTACGAGGGGGTCGGCGTCGAGATCGCCGTCGTGGCGGGTTCGCTCTCCAACCTGGGCGACATCAACGCCTGCGGCGCCCAAAGCGTGGGCGTTTGGCTCGGCAACGGCGGAATCGTCACCAATGACGGCAAGATTGGCGAAGTGGGGGCGTATTCTTCGCCCGCGGGTTATGGCGCGCTTTCGGGCGTTGCCGTCCAACTGTCGAAAGGCGGAACGGTCACCAACGAATCCGCCGGCCAAATCGTGGCTCAGGGCCTGTCGGCCATCTCCGCCAGCGGCGGTCAGACGACGATCACCAATGCGGGAACGATCAGCGCGACGGCCTTGGCGCCTCTTGGGGACCGGCAAGCGGTAACCATTTCCATCGCTTCCGCCGGCGCTGTCATCGACAATCTGAAGGGCGGCGTGATCCTGTCGGCCGACGAGCGCGCGATCTACTGCGCGGGCGCGCATGTCGCGATCACCAATGCCGGCGCTATCAGCGGCGCCGTCGAGCTCCACGCAGGCGGCATGATCGCCAACCAGACCGGCGGCACGATCGAGGGGCGCTATGCCGCCATCTTCCTGGGCTATCCGGGGCAGGCCTCGGGCGGCGGCGGCGTCCTGACCAACGCCCAGGGCGCGCAGGTCGGCGGCGACAGCGGCGTGTTCGCCGCCGGCGGCGTCGCTTCCGTGACCAACTGGGGCACGATCCTCGGCAATCTCGCGGTCGCCCCGCGGTTTGGCGACGGCGTCTCCCTGACCGCCGGCGGCTCCGTCGTCAATCACGGCGGCGGGGTGATCACGGGCGCGCGGTACGGCATCTATATCCAGGGCGGCCCGGGGACGATCACCGATGCGGGGACGATCACGGGATTTTGCGACGCGATCAGGTTCGCGGGCTCGGGCGCGAACCTTCTGCGGCTGAAGACCGGCGCCGTCGTCAACGGCGCCGTCATCGGCAGCACGGCGATGGGCGCGACCAATACGCTCGTCTTGCGCGGCGCGGGTTCGGTCAGCTCGCCGTTCTCGAACTTCGAAACGCTGTTCGTCGCGGCGACCGGACAATGGTCGCTCGGCGGCGTGCAAGCGTTCGGCGCGACGACGGTCTCCACGGGCATTCTGAAAATCACCGCGCAACTGACCACGGCGATCGACGAGAACGCGGCCGCCGTGGTCGCCATCGCCGGCAACGCGACGCTGGGCTTGGACGGCGCCTCGACGCTGAGCGGCGTGACGCGCGGCGCGGGGACGCTGGCGCTGACCGGGGGCGTCACGACGATCGCCAGCGGGGCGGCGCTGTCGGTCGAATATTGGACGACGACGGCGACCGCCGTGACGCTCGAAGAGGCTTTGACCTATTCGGGCGCGTTTGCCGCCGGCGCCGGCGCCATCGTGTATGGCTCGGCGGGATCGCTGACGCTGACAGGGGTCGCGAGCTTCACGGGAGCGACGACGGCCGGCGGCAACGCGCTGATCGACGATGCGACGACCATTGTCCGCGGTCTGACGATCGCCGGACGGGCGGGTTTCATCAACGAGGGCTCGGTGACCGAGAGCGTAGCCTCGGTGACTTTGGGCGACGCCCTGGGCCATATGGTGTTGCTGGTCAACGAAGCCACGGCGATCTGGGACATCGCCGACGACAGCGGTGTCGCGCTCGGCCGCTCGCCCGACTCGGCGATCGTCAACTTCGGCCTCTTCAAAAAAACCGACGGCAGCGGGGTCAGCGTCATCGCGCCCGACATCGACAACGAGAACCGGGTGCGGGTTTCCCAGGGGACGCTCGATTTCGCCGGCTCGGTGACCGGCGCGGGCGTCGACACGATCGTCGGCGTGGCGACGTTGGAATTCGACTCGTGCGTGGCGAGCGCCCAGACGATCGACTTCACCGGAACCGCGGGCCGGCTCGATCTCGGTTCGCCGAAGATGTTCTGCGGCGCGCTCAGCGGCTTCGACACGGTCGGTTCCTACGATGCGGTGGAGCTGCTCGGCTCCTGGTCGATATCGGGTTACACGCAGAACGGCGCCGCGCAGGGCGCGTTGACGCTGAGCGACGGAACTCAAACGGCTAACCTCACTTTCGACGGCGCCTACAGCAAGACGCTGTTCCATGCCGCCGTCGGCTCCGGACATACGACGATTACTTACGATGCGGTGACTTGACGCTGCTGCTCGCCATTCCCGAAGGCGGACGATGAATTCCGTTCGATGCCGGCGTCAAGGGCCCGGCGTCGTCAAAACCCGGGACTCCAGTTGCTGCAGCCGGCGATGCATCGGCGCCAGATCCTCGTCCGGCAGCGCCTGCTCGCATCCGCGCACCACTCGCCGGGCTCTGTCGAGCAGCGAGACCGTCTCCCTCGCCGACGGGCCGGCAAGCAGGATATCGTCGAAAGCGCGCAGCAATCGCATGCTGACCGCGGAATCGCCGCGCGCATAGCGCCGGATCTGCTCGAACGCCGTGTCGAGCAGCCCCTCGTAGCCGATCCACGGCATTGCCAGCCGAAGCACGTGCGGAGGGCCGTGCATGAACGATTCCGGCGGCGCGCGGCTGGCGAACGCGATGACGATGCGACCGAGTTGGTCGATGCAATTGATCGCGGTCGTTGGATCGTTGACGGCGGGCGAGATGGCGCGCAGCGCGATGTCGACAATCTGAATGACGCCGAATTCGACGTCCTGCTGCATCGTGCGCGCGGGTCCAATGTCGATCGCCGTCAGCAGCCGCTCCGCGCGGTCGGGCGTCACTCTCCCCGCATCGACGACGCTCATCAGCGGGGCGCCGGCGGGGACGAATTGACCCACGCGACGTTCGACGACGATCTGCACGCCGAAAGATTTGGCGCAGTCGACGAGAAACGGAACATCGACAAAGCGGATGTAGCCGGATTTCCGGCTGGTCAGGACCCGCTCCCGCCCCTCCCGAAGCGGTGGGCCGGAAAACGCGCGTTCATAGGCGCCTTTGGGGTGCGGCATCAGTTCGTCGATGACGACCTCAGATTCGCGCGCGATCCGATCGACGATGTGATTGACGCTGATCGAGCGCGAAATATGGTTGATGAAGAAGATCAACCAGCCCACGCAAACCAGCGCCAGCGCCATCGAAACCAGCACGGTCAGCACCGGCACGAAGGGGGTGGGCGACGAACGAACCGACGGCAGCGCCGCCATGCAATAAGAGAACGTGCCGAGAAAGACGCCCAGCGTCCACTGGGTCGCCTTGTCCTTGACGAAGCTGACGAGAATGCGCGGCGAAAACTGCGTCGAGGCCAAAGTCAGCGTCATCAGCAGGATCGCGAAGACGATCGAGACCACCGTCATGATGGAGCTGGCGATGCTCGAAAGGATCGTCAGCGCGACCTGCGGATCCTGATAGGCGGGAAACAGGATGTGCGGGATCCATCCGTTGAGCGCGGGCGTAGCTTCCTCGGCGGCCGAAAGAAAGGCGCCGACAGCGCCGTAAACCAGCGCGATCACAAACGGACGGATCAGAAATCCACCGCGCAAACTGTAGAGCGCCGCCCTCAGACGGAGATAGAACCGTTCGCGCATCGGCGAATCCCTGAACGACATGATCTGCTTCCGCAGCGATCGTCGCGTCTAAAGCCTGGCCTGACAATCGTTTTTGATGCGCGCCTCCGTGTATTCGCCCAGCGCGGCCCTATCCTTATGGGCCCCTTATTTCCGTCGCCCAGCTTCGCGATTGAGGCCTTACACCGATTAGGTCTACCCCCTCCTGCGTGCATGCCGCCCATGGCTCAAAGGAGGTCGTCATGTCGAGGAGTTCGCATGGGTCCGGCGCGTTGGCGCCGGGGCTTTCGATGACTGCAAGGATTTCGGCGCGGGAATTCGCGGGCCGCGCTCTGCAACTGATGTTCCTCTGCGCGACGGCGGCTTTATTCGCCTATTGGCTGGCGTCGCCCAACGGACAGCGACCGAAGGGGTTCGGTTCCACCCCGAACCCGAATTGCGAAAGCTTCGGGCGCGGGGGCACGAATTGCCAATCGACCTCCCAGGCGGATCGAGCTACGGGCAACGACACGGATTCGACGAGGGCATGCCAGGACTTCGGGCGCGGGGGTTTGATCTGCGCCGCGACTGGCAAAAAGTGAGCGGGCAGCGCCTCATAACCTGCCTGCCGGCGGCGATCGCCGCCATTCCCAGCTGCGACGAAAAGCGAAACACTCAGCATCAATCGCTCATCGGCATGACCCTAGAGGTCCTTGCGCCGTCACGACGCCTCTGCGGTCGAACCCTTGGCGATCGGCCGAGCCATCGCCAATGCAGGGAGAGTTTCGTGTCGCCATTGCATTCGGGACTCAACGACGCCGCTTGGGAACTCTTGTGTTTCCTGCTGGGCCGCGATCAGGAAGGCCTTTTGGTCGATCAGGAGCAACACGGACTCTATGGCGGCCTGCTCGTCAGCGAGATCGAGGCGATCCGCTACGCCCGTTTCGAATCGGCAAACAGAGGGGCTTATTCGAGGTCGTCGCCGAGTCGATCGGGTTGAAATGCGGCTTGCCAGGATCGACCCCCGCGCGACGGCGCCAACGGCTGGGGACGAACCATGACTTTCTCGGGTTGGACGCAAATCCTCATCGTACTCGTCCTGGTTATGGCGCTCGCCTATCCGATGGGGGGGCTATCTGGCCGATCTGTTCGCCGGCCGGCGCACCTTGCTTTCGGCCGCGCTCGAGCCTTTGAAGCGGGCGATCTATCGCGTCGCTGGCGTCAACCGGGACGAGGAGCAGGGCTGGCGCGCCTTTACGCTGAGCATGCTGGGCTTTTCCGCCGCCTGTTTCGCATCGCTGTACGGCCTGCTGCGGCTCCAGGGGGTCCTGCCGCTCAATCCGCAGGGGTTCGATGCGGTCGCGCCGGAACTGGCGTTCAACACCGCGGTCAGCTTCATCATCAATGCCAATTGGCAGGCTTATGGCGGCGAGACGACCATGAGCCACCTGACGCAGATGCTCGGCCTCACCAACAACAATTTCCTCGACTCCGCGGTCGCGACGGCGCTCGCCATCGCGGTCATTCGCGGCATCGCGCGCGGCGGTTCGAAAACCATCGGCAATTTCTGGGTCGATATGACCCGTGCGACGCTCTATCTGTATCTGCCGCTGTTGATTTGTCTGGCGCTCGCTTTCGTCGCGTTCGGGACGCCTCAGACTTTGCAGGGGTCCGTCGACGTCACGACGCTCGAAGGCGTCAGGCAGACGATCTCGCTCGGACCCGTGGCGAGCCAGGAGGCGATCAAGCTCATCGGCACGAACGGCGGCGGATTTTTCAACGCCAATTCCGCGCATCCCTTCGAGAACCCGAACGTCGCGTCGAATATGTTGCAGGCCTGGGCGATGCTCGTCGTTCCCGTGGCGCTGGTGTTCGCTTTCGGCCGCATGGTCGGCGATGCGCGTCAGGGCCGCGCCTTGCTCTACGCCATGGCGGCGTTCTTCTTGGTCGGGCTGGCGGTTCTCTATCGGGCCGAGGCGGCCGGCGATCCGCTGCTGCACGCCCTGGGCGTCGACTTCTCGATGGGAAATTGGGAAGGCAAGGACCTGCGATTCGGCCAGGCCGGCGCGTCTCTGTTCGCGGCGGCGACGACGGGCGCCGGCACGGGCGCGGCCAACGCGACCTACGATTCGATGACGCCGATCGGCGGCGCGGTCAATCCGTCGTTTCTGCTGATTGGCTGCATAACGCCCGGCGGCGTCGGCACGGGGCTCTACGACATGCTGGTGATGTCGATCGTCGCCATCTTCATCGCCGGTCTGATGGTGGGCCGCACGCCCGAATATCTCGGCAACAAGATCGAAGTCCGCGAGATGAAGCTGGTCATGTACGCCTTGTTGGTGTCGCCGGTGTTCGTGCTCGGTTTCGCCATGGCGTCCGCGATCGGCAAGTTCGCGCTCGACAATCTCGGCAATGCCGGGCCGCACGGGCTGACGGAGATCCTGTACGCCTTCGCCGCCACCGCGACCGACAATGGTTCGGCGTTTGGCGGGATCAACGCCAACAGTTCCTGGTTCAACAATTCCACCGCCGCAGCGATGCTGGCGGGCCGGCACCTGCATGGAATTCCGGTCCTCGCGCTCGCGGGATCGCTGGCGGCGAAAACGCGGGCCGCGCACTCGGCGGGGACCTTTCCGACCGACGGCGCGCTGTTCGTCGGGCTGCTGATCAGCGTCATCGTCATCGTCGGCCTGCTGACCTACATTCCCGGCTTGGCGCTGGGGCCGATCCTCGAAACTCTGCTGATGCGAGCGGGAAAGACTTTCTAGCCGAGCAAGTCCGGAAGCCGCCGCCTCACGCGCTGGCGCGCTTCGCTTCCGCGGTGACATTGTCGGCCTCACCGTCGACCTCACCCGCATATTGCGCGATCGGACCCGGTCTGCCGAGCAGATAGCCTTGCGCTTCGTCGCAGCCTTCGCTGGCGAGGAAGGCGAGTTGCAAGCGGTTTTCGACGCCCTCGGCGAGCACGGGCATCTGCAGCCCGCGCGCCAACCCGATGACGCTGCGGACGATCGCCTCGGATTGCGCGCTGACGCCGAGCCTGGCGATGAACGACTGATCGATCTTGATCTTGTCGAACGGAAACGCCTGCAAATAGGACAGCGAGGAATAGCCTGTGCCGAAATCGTCCATCGCGATGCGCAGGCCGATGGATTTCAGCCGTTGCAGGGTGGCGAAAGCGCGGGAAAAATCCTCGACCAGCACGCCCTCGGTGATTTCGAGCTCTAGCCTTTCCGCGGGCAGGCCGGTTTCCAGGAGGATTCCGAGCACGAGGCCGGGCAGGTCGCCATGGCGGAACTGCAGTGGCGAGATATTGACGGCGACGCGCAGCGGTCGCGCCCAGGACGCGGCCTCCCGGCAAGCTTCGCGTAAAACCCATTCGCCGATGGGCATGATCAGTTCGCTCTCTTCGGCCAGTGGGATGAAGATACCTGGCGACACCATGCCCCGCGTCGGATGGCGCCAGCGCACGAGCGCCTCCATGCCGACGAATTCGCCGGTCATCAGCGTCTGCGGCTGGTAGTAGAGTTCGAGTTCGCGCTGCGCCAGGGCGGAGCGCAGTTCGTTTTGCAAGGCGCGTCGTCCGCGCAGGCGCGTGTCCATGCCGAAGTCGAAGAAGCTGGTGCGTCCGCGCCCCGCCTCTTTCGCCCGATACAGCGCGGCGTCGGCGTTGGCGATCAACGCGTGCGCCGTCGCGCCGTCGGCGGGGAAGATCGCGATCCCGACGCTGACGCTCGTTCGCATCCTCCGCCCTTCGACTTCGATTTCCGCGGCGAAGATCGCGTGCAAACGCTCGGCCAACGCCTCGGAGGCCGCCGCTTGCGGGCCGCCTGACCAAATCATCGCGAATTCGTCGTCGCCGACCCGCGCCAAATGGGCGCCTCCCAGGGCGGATTCGAGGCGCCCGGCGACGGCGCGCAACAGCGCGTCGCCCGTAGAAGCGCCGTAGACGTCGTTCACCTCCATGAATCCGTCGACGTCGACGGCGATCAGGGCGAAGCCTTTGTCCGCCGCGCGCGCCTGATCGAGCGTCGCGGCCAGGGTTTCGGCGAAGGCGCGGCGATTGGGCAATCCCGTCAACGGGTCGTGTCGGGCGAGATAGACGATCTGAGCCTGGGCGCGTTTGCGCTCGGTGATGTCTTCCGACAGGCTCAGCAGGTACGTCGGTTCTCCCGTTTCGCCGGGAATGACGAGCGATTTGGTGGCGAGGAAGCGCGACGAGCCGTCGGCCGAGCCAATCTCGCATTCGTCCCAGACGGCGACGTCGCCGGACCTCGGAGCCTGCATGTTGCCGGGGTGAAGCCAATCAGCGACGTCCGATGGCAATACGTCATGCGGGCGCCGTCCCATGAGGTCGTCGCGGGAGAGACCGACGAGCTTTTCGGTCGAGCGGTTGACGAGTACGTATTCGTCGGTCGCCGCGTCGCGCACCGTGATCACAGCCGGGATGTTTTCCACGACCGTGTCGAGAAACGTGCGTGTGCGCAGGATCTCCGCGGCCGCCGCCTCGCGCTCGGCCATTTGATGGGCATGCTGACGCGAGAACGCGAAGCCGACGGCGGCGAGCGCAATAAACAGCGCGAGGCCTGCTCTGATGCTCTCGAGTAGCAGGGTTCGCAGGAAGCCTGCCGCGGGAACGTCGATCACGAACGCGCCCATGAGGTCGCCGACCCGCCAATTCGCAGCGGGTTGCAAATTGTTATGGCAATTGACGCAGCTCTGTTCGTGGGCGAACGAGGGATAGATGGTGCGGAACACCACTTGCCCGTCGAGGGACAGAAACTTCGCGTCGGCCTTGGCGGCGCCTTCGGACGCGAAGGCCTCGATGGCCGCCGCCATGGCGGGATCGGAGGGCGCAGTCCGGATTTGCTTCCCCGGACGACCGACCCAGAGCAAACGGAAATTGTCGTCGGCGCCGAGTTTCTGATTGAAGGCCTCGATCGAATGGGCGCGAAATGTCGAGGGCGCCGTCGCGTCGGCGCCCAACTGGGACTGTATTTCGGAATAGTGGCTGACGAAGGCGTCGACGAGCCTGAGCGCCGTCAGCTTTTCCTCGCCCTTGTGAGTAATGAACCAATTCAGACCGGAATAGTAAAACCCGGTTCCGACCATTACGGAAAGCATGGCGCACAGCGCGAGATAGAGCCAATTCGCCCGCCGTGATTTCGAACCGGGGAACCGTTTGGCAATGGCCGGCGATGTCATTTTCACGCCCGTATGTACAAAGTAAAACAAGGGCAGTTTACTGCCGATATGTGAACTTCAGGTTATTTTCGCAGCGCAATTCCCAACGTAAATCAAGAAGCGTCCGGCCTCAGGAACGCATATTCGCCCGTGAAGAGCCAAGGTGCGACGCCTCGTCGGAATTTGCACTCGCTCGACCTTGCGTAATCACACCAGAACCTTGTGAAATCCGCCAAGATCGAGGGGCCGATGCGTTTCACGTAAACCGCGGGAGCGGAGGTACCCCGCGCCGGAAATCGTCCGCCCACCGGTCGCGTCGACCGGCTGCCGCGCTAAGCGGCGGAGGTCCGCGCCGTCTCGACCCGATGCACGCTGGCGCCGGGGAGAAATCGGGCGGGGATGATCACCTGCATCCCCTTGGGCGCCGATTTTCCGCGCGGCGACGGGCGCGTCGCCAAGGCGCCGATCAACGCCTCGCCCAGCCAGGTCCCGGCCGCCGTCCAATCCGTGACGAAGGACGTCAACGCCGGCGACAGCCCTTGCCCGGGTCCTCCGGGCAACAGGCCCAGCACGGAAATGTCGCGTCCCGGTCGCACCCCCGCCGCCTCCAGCCTGCGGTAGAGCCCGAGCGATTGCAGCGCGTCGGACACCAATATCGCGGTCGGGGCGGCCGCAAGGCTCAGCAGGGCTTCGCCGCCCTCGTATCCGCCCCTCTCGCTCGCCGCGCCGCGCTGCGCCCATTGCGGATCGAACGGCAATCCGCGCCGCTCGAGCGCCTTGCGCAGCGTCGTCGCGATCACCTGCAGGAAGTTCTTCTCGCCTTGCGGCAGCAACAGCCCAATGCGTCGATGCCCGCGTTCGACGAGATGCGCGACCGCCTGCTCCACCGCGTCCTCGAAATCAGGATCTACCCAGGGGTGGTTCCCGCCGGACTGGCTGCGGCCGAAGGCGACGAAAGGCCGTTGCTTCTGCAGGAGATAATCTATGCGCGGATCGACTTGCAAAGTGTCCGAGATGATCACGCCGTCGACCAGACCGCGCTCCATGATGCGGCGCAGCGAACCGAACGTATCCTCGTCCTGTCCATGCAGGAACACCGCGAGGTCCAACCGGCGCTCCAGCAGCTTGCGTCTGAGGCCGTCGAGCACCGAAAGAAACACGGTATTGATCAGCGCATTGTCGTTGCCGACGGGAATGATGACGCCGACGAGATCCGTCTTGCCCCGGCGCAGGCTGCGCCCCGATTGGTTGGGCGAATAGCCGAGCCGCGCCGCCGCCTCGCGAACGCGCAGGCGCGTCTGCGGATTGACGTCGGTCTTGTCGTTCAACGCGCGGGAGACCGTTCCAATCGAAATCCCGAGTTGACGCGCCAGATCGCGAATGCCTATCAACATGCCCCCCTTGCCGAAACTGCGCCTCATCTCTTACGCGCGCCGGCGCCTACTTGACAATGATCGCGAGTTGCGGGTAACTTCCGTAAACGTTTACGGCGCCGTGCGAAAGTCAGCCGGGCCGAACGTCGAGGGAGAGACGCCCGTGCGTTTGCGTGCTGCTTTGATTGGCTGCGGCAATATGAGCCGCGCGTGGCTGGAAGCCGCCGCAAAGATCGACGATCTCGAAATTGTCGGTCTCGCCGATATCGACGTGACGCGCGCGAAAGGCCGCGCCGCCGAGTTCGGTTTGGTTGATGCGGTCATCGCCGGCGATGTCGGCGGGTTGCTGGCGCAAGCCCGGCCCGATCTGCTGTTTGACGTCGTCGTTCCCGCCGCGCGTCATGGCGTTGTGTCGGCCGCCCTGACCGCGGGTTGTCATGTGCTCAGCGAAAAGCCGATGGCGGAGACGCTCGCAGAGGCTCGCGATCTCGTCGTCCGCGCCCGCGCCGCCGGAAAATTGCACGCCGTCGTGCAAAACCGCCGCTATCTCGCCAGCGTCCGCCGCATCGCGCGATTCGTGGCGAGCGGCGCGATCGGCGAAGTCACCAGCGTTCACGCCGACTTCTTTCTCGCCCCCCATTTCGGCGGGTTCCGCGAGGAGATGGATCATGTCCTGCTGCTCGACATGGCGATCCACGGCTTCGACGCGATGCGCGCCATGACCGGTCGGACCTCGCACGGCGTCTATTGCCGCGAGTGGAATCCCGCCCATTCCTGGTATCGCCATGGGTCCTCGGCGGCGGCGATCTTCGATCTCGATGACGGCGCGGTGTTCACCTATCGCGGTTCCTGGTGCGCCAATGGCCTGGGCACCGGATGGGAATGCGAATGGCGCATCGTCGGCGCCAAGGGCGCGTTGACCTGGGACGGGCGCGAGACGATCAGGGCCGAGATCGGCGGCGTTCGCGCCGGGTTGTTTGATGAACAGTTGGACCTCGCCGTTCCGCCGCTGGATCCCGCCGACCGCGTCGGCGGCCATATCGGCGTGCTGTCGGATTTCGTCGGCGCCGTGAGGGCGGGAACGGAGCCCGAGACTGTCGGGCACGACAACATCCGCTCCCTCGCCATGGCGCTGGGCGCCATGGAAAGCGCGGACGCCGGCCGGCGCATCGAGATCGTGATTTAGGAGTCGCCATGAGAGCCTTGCAAGACATCCGTATCGGAACCATGGTGCGAGCCGGCGCGGCCAATCCCGGCGCTACGGTCCGCGAACTGGTCAAGCTCGGTTTCGAAAGCCTCGAACCATTCTTCTGGCAGACGATGGAGAAGAATCTGCCTGATCTCGCCAATGAGTTCAAAGAAGCGATCGGCGACGCCGACGTGACCATCGACACGCTCGGCATGTTCGGCAATCCGCTGGAAACCGGCGATCTCGACAAGAAGACTCTTGCCGGCTGGGAAGCTTTGATCGATCACGCGCATCTGTTCGGCGCCAAGACCATCGCCGGCTTCACCGGCCGCATCCGCGGCAAGCCCATCGAAGCCAGCCTGTCGCGCTATGTAGAAGTCTGGGGCGAGTTGTCGCGGCGCGCGGCCGACAAAGGCGTGCGTCTGGCGTTCGAGAATTGCGCCATGGACGGCAATTGGGCGAGCGGCGACTGGAACATCGCCCACAATCCCGACGCCTGGGAACTGATGTTCGACGCGCTGCCGCGTGACAATATCGGCCTCGAATGGGAGCCGTGCCACCAGCTCGTCTATCTGATCGATCCCATTCCGCAGATTCACAAATGGGCGCGCAAATTCTTCCACGTCCACGGCAAGGACGCCACGGTTCGCTGGGACATCGTCAAACAGCACGGCGTGTTCGGCAAGTTTCCGTTCGTCCAGATGCGCACCCCCGGTTTCGGCGACACCGATTGGGTCCGGGTGATCAGCGAGTTGCGTCTGGCCGGCTACAAGGGCAGCATCGACATCGAAGGTTGGCACGATCCGGTCTATCGTGAGGAATTGGAGATGACCGGCCAGGTCCACGCGCTCAACCATCTCAAATCCTGCCGCGGCGGCGCGCGCTTTGTCGCCAACCCGGCCTGAGCTACAATCAAGAACACGTCGCCGGAAACAACCGGCGGAAATCAATCAAGCCAAGGGAGGATGTTTCCATGACGGTAAAAACAATCCGTGCGCTGAAGGCGACGGCGGCGCTCGTACTGGCGCTCGGCGCCTTTGCCTCTTCCGCCCATGCCGATGCGCTGCGCGACAAATGGTGTAGCAAGGTGCATCTGCGCTTCTTCGTCGGCGGCGCGGAAGGCGACGCTTTCGGCACCATCGTTTACAATGGCGCAAAGCAGGCCGCCGCCGACACCGGCGCGCAGGTGGATTATGTCTTCTCCGGCTGGGCCAACGAGAAGATGACGCAGCAATTGCGCGAAGCGGTCGCCGCTCATCCCGACGGCATCGCGATGATGGGCCATCCCGGCGAGGCCGCGATCGTTCCGCTGGCGATGCAGGCCGCCAAGGCCGGCATCAAGATGATGTATCAGAACGTGCCGGTTCCGGCGGCGGTCGACAAGGTCGGCGGCGGCTATGTCGGCGCGCAGCAGGCGCCGCAGGGCCACGCGCTCGGCGTCGAGATCGTGCGCCGCTTCGGCCTGAAGAAGGGCGATGTCGGCATCGTGCTCGGCGGCTTCGACGATTCCATCCGCGCGGCGCGCGAACTGGGCACGGCGACGGCGCTCGAGGAGGCCGGCGTGACGGTCGTCAAGCTCAATTCGCCGCCGGAATGGGCGACCGATCCGAACCTCGCGATCCCCGTGATCACGGCGACCTTGCAGGCGAACCCGACCGCCAAGCTGATCGTCTATCCTGGAGGCCAGGAACTCGGCAACGCCGAGACCTACATGAAGGCCGCCGGCAAGAAGGCGGGCGAGATCATCAACGTCGGCTTCGACACCAGCCCGCAGATCGTCCGGGCGTTCGACGGCGGATGGGTTCAGTTGACGGCGGATCAGCAGCCGTTCCAGCAGGGCTATCTGCCGATCCTGAGCCTGTGCGAGACGATCGTCTACGGCCTCGCGCCGATCAACGTCGACACCGGCGCCGGGTTCGTGACGCCCGACAATTACAAGACGGTCGCCGATCTGGCGAAAGAGGCGTTGCGGTAAACCCTTCTCCCGCTTGCGGGAGAAGGTGGCGCGCGGCGCCGGATGGGGGCCGCGCCCTCATTGATCTTGAAACTTTCCTCATCCCTCGGCTTCGCCGACACCTTCTCCCGCAAGCGGGAGAAGGGCGTCGCGGCCCCGACCGGAGCGCCCCATGCCTGACCGCCTCATCGAACTCAAGGACGTCGCCAAATCCTATGGCCGGGTCTTCGCGGTCGGCGGGGTCAATCTGCATGTCGATCGCGGCGAGGTCGTCGGCCTGATCGGCGACAATGGCGCGGGCAAGTCGACACTGATCAAGATGCTCGCCGGCGCCATTCAACCCACCAGCGGACAAATCTTCGTCCGCGGCGTTGCGCAGCCCCACTGGAACGCCGCGCGCTCGCGCGACGCCGGCATCGAGACGGTGTTTCAGGACCGCGCGCTGTGCGTCCAGCAGACCATCGTGCGCAACATCTTTTTGGGCCGCGAGCTGACCAACTGGCTCGGCATGCTCGATCCCGGCAAGGAACGGCGCGAGGCGGAGCGGCTGATGCGCGAGATCGGCTTCACCTCGAAAGTGTTTTCCCCGGATTCGATCGTCGGCCAATTGTCGGGCGGCGAACGCCAGGGCGTCGCGCTGGCCCGCGCGATCTATAACAAGGCCGATCTGATCGTGATGGACGAGCCGACCACCGCGCTGTCGCTGACGGAGACCGAAAAGGTGTTCCGCTTCGTGCGCACCGTGCGCGCCGGCGGGCGCTCCGTGCTGTTCATCGGCCACAACATCCACCATGTCTTCGACATCGCCGAACGCTTCGTCGTCATGGATCGCGGCCGGGTCGCGCTGCACGCGACCAAGACCGAAGTCGGCTCCGCCGAACGCCTGATCGCCTTCATGGAAAAGCTTGCCCATCCCGAAGGGATCGCGTCGTTCGACCCCAGCCACAACGGAGCGGTCGCATGAGCCTCGAACTGGAATCCGTCGAAACAGGCGCCGCCCGCGTAAAACGCCCGCCCGACGGCGCCCTGCGGCGTTTCTTCGACGCCAATCGCGCCGCTGTCGGCACGTTCGCGGTGTTCGTGGTGATGATCGGGCTGTTCATGTTCGCCAGCCCCAGGGTCTTTTTATCCTGGCCGATCTACAATTCGGTGCTGGTCACGCTGCCGGTGGCGCTGTGCCTCGTCACGCCGCTGGTGTTCATCGTCACGGTCGGCGAGATCGACCTGTCGTTTCCCGCGACCATGGGCTTCGCCGCCTGGATTTTCGCCCTGATCGTTCAGGCCGGCTACAACCCCGTGCTGGCGATTCTCGGCGCCGTCGTGATGGGCATGGCGCTGGGCTTAGGGGTAGGCGCGCTGGTGGTGATCGCCAATCTGTCGTCTCTGATCGCGACGCTGGGCATGAATTTCATGCTGCGCGGCTTCATCATGATCATCACCCAGGGCAAGTCGATTGCGCTGCTGAGCCTGATGGATTCGACGACTGGTTCGGTGCTGTCGGGCCAGATCGCCGGCTTTCCCGTGCAGATTTTCTGGGCGCTCGGCTTCGTCGTGTTCGCCGCGCTGCTGTTCAACCGCCACCGCTTCGGCGCGCGCGTAAAAGCGGTGGGGGACAATCCCGACAGCGCGGGGCAAATGGGCATCAGCGTCAACCAGGTGCGCATAGCGACCTTCGTGTTCATGGGGCTGGGCGCGGCGCTCGCCGGCATTTTCACGACGATGGTCAATTACACCTGGTGGCCGACCACGGGCGACGGCTACCTGCTGCCGGCGATCGCGTCCGTGTTTGTCGGGGGAACGCCCACTTGGGGCGGGGTCGGCACCATCGTCGGCGGCGCGTTCGGCGCGCTGATCGTCTCGTTCATCCAAAGCGGCGTCGTCGCCGCGGGCTTGAGCGGCTTCTACGTCCAGTTCTTCAACGGGTTGATCATCATCCTGGCGCTGCTGGGACACAGGTGGAACCAGAAGCGGTACAGGTAGCAGGAACACGCTTGCCTCAATTCAAAATATCCGTTAGTCCGGATGTATGGATACGAATGGCGCCATAGTCGCTCTTTCAGCGCTCGCCCAGAACACTCGGCTCGAGACGTTCCGGTTGCTCGTCCGCGAGGAACCGGTGGGAGTGGCGGCGGGGGAACTGGCGCGGCGGATCGGCGTGCCGCAAAACACTTTGTCGGCGCATCTGGCGGCGCTGTCGCGGGCGGGTTTGGTGCGCGGCGAGCGGCATAGCCGGTCGATCGTTTATCGCGCCGATCTCATCCGTTTCCGGGAGTTGGTTGGCTTCCTCCTCGAAGATTGCTGCGGCGGCCGGGCGGAAGTATGCGCGCCGTTGTTCGAGGGTCTGACCGCTTGCGGTCCGTCCAAGGCCATTGCCGATGTCTGAACTCGAGGCCAGCGCAGTCGGCGCGGCGGAGCTGCCGGCGATGCGCGCCGCTATCGCCAGTGCGGGCTTGCCGGCCGGCGACCTGGCCGAACCCGGCCTCATCCGGTTCGCCTCCGCCCGAGAGGGCGAAATCCTGGGCTATGGCGGGTTGGAGATTTATGGGGCCGACGCGCTGTTGCGCTCGATCGTCGTCGAGCCCAACCGCCGCCGCGATCGCGTCGGGCGGCGCATCGTCGAACAATTGTCGAGCTACGCGGTTCGCCGAGGCGTCACCCAGGTCTTCCTCTTGACCACCGATGGCCGCGCCTATTTCGAGACCCTGGGGTTCAGCGTCGTCGATCGGCGGCATGCGCCGGCCTCGATCGCCGGCGCGCGTCAGATGGTCGGTCTCTGCCCGGCTTCGGCGACGCTGATGACGAGGACTGCCGCGCCATGAGGAGTTCCTTCCCGCAGCGACTCGTCGCCGAGGCGCTCGGTACGGCGCTCCTGGTCGCCACGGTGGTGGGCTCAGGGATCATGGCGGAAACGCTGACCAAGGACGTCGCGCTGGCCTTGCTCGGCAACACACTGCCGACCGGGGCGATGTTGGTCGTGCTGATCACCATTCTCGGCCCTATCTCGGGGGCGCATTTCAACCCTGTGGTATCGATGATCTTCGCGCTGAAGCACGATCTTTCAGGGCGCGAGCTGGCGCTTTACGTCGTCGCGCAAATCGCCGGCGGGATCATCGGCGCCGTCATTGCGCATCTGATGTTCGCCTTGCCACTGGTCGAATTGTCATCGAGGGCGCGCACCGGCGGCGCGCAATGGTTCGCGGAAGCGGTCGCGACGTTTGGGCTCGTCGTCACCATCCTCGCCGGCATCCGCTTCGAACGGAAGGCCGTGCCCTGGCTCGTCGGCCTTTACATAACGGCCGCTTACTGGTTCACCGCGTCCACCTCGTTCGCCAACCCGGCGGTGACGATCGCCCGGACTTTGACCAACACGTTTTCCGGCATTCGTCCCATCGACGCGCCGGCCTTCATCGTCGCGCAAGGGCTAGGCGCGATCGGCGCGTTGGCGCTGATGAACTGGCTGCTGCGCGAGCCCGAGCTCGCCAGCGAAGAACTTCCCGAAGAGGCGATCCTGTGACGATCACGATCTACCACAATCCCGCCTGCGGGACTTCGCGCAACACGCTGGCGATGATCCGCCAGAGCGGGGCGGAGCCCATCGTCGTCGAATATCTGAAAGACCCGCCGAGCCGGGCCCGGCTCGTCGAACTGATCGCCGCGATGGGGGTCCCGGTGCGCGCGCTGTTGCGCGAGAAGGGCACGCCATACGCGGAATTGGCCCTCGCCGACCCGCAATGGTCCGATGACCAACTCATCGATTTCATGCTCGCGCATCCGATCCTGATCAACCGTCCCATCGTCGCGACGCCGATCGGGGTCAGGCTTTGCCGTCCCTCGGAGAAGGTTCTCGACCTGTTGCCGAACCCGGGGATCGGCAGGTTCGTCAAGGAGGACGGGGAGGTCATCGGCGCCAAGCCGGGGGAATGAACTTAAGCCACCGCCGCCGGCCGCCGCCGCTCCGGCCATCCCGTCGCGCGATGATAGGCGCTGGCAAACTCCAACAACTCGCGCTCGCCATGATTGGGCGCGACGATCTGCACGCCCATCGCACGGCCTTGCGCATCAAATCCGGCGGGCGCGGCCAACGTCGGGCAGCCGCACATCGTCGCCGGAACGACGCATTGCATCCATTGGTGATAGGTCGCCATCGGCTTGCCGCCGATCTCGGTGGGCCAGCGCGCTTCGATGGGGAATGCGAAGCACTGCGCCGTGGGCAGCGCCCAGAAATCATAAACCTCGGAGAAGCGGCGCACGGCTTCCGTCCAGCGGGTCCGGACCGCCGCCGCCGCGGAGACCTCGTAGGCGCTGAGCTTCAATCCGCTCTCGACTTCGTAGGTCGCGGTCGGCGGCAGCAGGGCGCGCTTGACGGGGTCGTTGTAGATGTCGAGCAATTGCGCGTTCTGCCATGCGCGCAGGATCTTGAACGCGCGCCAGACCTCGCCGATTTCGAAATCCGGGCGCGCCTCCTCGACGACGCAACCCATGGCCTCAAAACTGGCTAAAGCCCCGCGCGCGACGTCCATGACGCCGGGATCGAATGGGATCGCGCCGCCGAAATCGCCGACCCAGGCGATGCGTTTGTCCTGCATGTCCGCCGTGAACGGTCCGCGAAACGAAGCGCCGTCGCCCTCCAGCGAAAGCGGCGCCCTCGCGTCGTAACCGGCTTGCACGGAGAACAGCAAGGCGAGGTCGTCGGCGTCGCGCGCCATCGGCCCGAGCACGCCCATCGACGGGAGCCAGGCGTCGGCTTCGTCGCGGGGGATGCGGCCAAAGCTCGGGCGGAAGCCGTAGATGTTGTTCCAGCCGGCGGGATTGCGCAGGCTGCCGCCAACGTCCGAGCCGTCGGCGAGCGCAACCATGCGCAGCGCCACCGCCACCGCCGCGCCGCCGCTGCTGCCACCCGCTGACAGGCGCTCGTCATAGGCGTTGCGCGTCGGGCCATAGACCGGATTGACGGTGTGCGAGCCGAGCCCGAATTCGGGCACGTTGCTCTTGCCGATCAGGATCGCCCCGGCCGCGCGCAACCGCGCCACCATCAGGCTATCGGCCGTCGAGACATGGCCGACCAGCGCCGGCGAGCCCTTGTTGAGCGGCATTCCGGCGACCGCCTCGAGTTCCTTCACCGCCATCGGCAGCCCATGCAGCGCCCCCCGCGCCGGCCCGGCGTCTTTCGCGCGCGCCTCCGCGATCAGCGCCTCGCCGTCGCGCAGCGCGACGATCGGGTTGAAGCGCGGATTGAGCGCCTCGATCCGCGCCAACGTCGCGCGCATAAGCTCCTCGCAGGAGAGTTCGCGGGTTGCGATTTGGGCGGTGAGGGCGCAAGCGCCCAGGTTGAGCAGGTCGGTCATGGTGATTCTAGGGGCGGAGGCGTGAAATAGGGTAGCCGCAAGATGGGATCGAAGTCGACCTCAGGGGCGTTCGCATCCGCGGGCGGAAGGGCAGTTTTGGGCGGTCGAAAGCGCATGAATGACATCGGCCAACCCCACGTCGGGCGGCTTCATTCGACCCAAGGCGCCCGCGCCGCGATGCGTAGGAACGGGTAGCCGGCGGAAACCCGTTCGGCCCGGTATTCAGGAAACGGGTTCGCTTCGCTTTGTCGCCGCCTCCAGTCCTGCCGACCAGATTCGGCGGGGGCGCCAGACGCCGAGCACGACGTTGACGGTCGAGACCGCGAGCAGCACCCAGAGCGTGCTTACCTCTCCAGTAGAAATGCCGGTGAGCGTCGCGGGGTCCAACCCGCCGGCCAGCGCCTCGGCGCTGAGCCGCGCCTCGTCCTGAATGGGGGCGAGCGCGTGCAGACCGCCCGCGAAGATCAGTAATCCGGTCGCGGCCTTGATCCAGACCCAGCCGGCGTCGTGAAAGGCGGGGGTGACGGCGATCGCCAGAAAGCCAGGGACCAGCGTCAGAACCAGTGAGGGGAAAACGATCCAGGCGGCGATCTCCGCCATCGCGCCGCGGATGAGCGCGTATCCGGAGAGCGAATCCGGCGGCGGCGCCAGCCGCGCGAGAACGACGAGGGCGGCGAGCGAGCCCATGAGCCCGATCGCCCCCATCGTATGGAGAAATTTGATCAGCCGTCGCATCGTGTCCCGAGGATTGCGTCTCTGTGGCGTTCGCATGTCTATGCTATCAGAAGGCGCCGCGACGGCCGAATCTTTCGTGCCGCGCGTTTCTTGAACGACAGGGCAGGGACTGACGAGCGTCGCCCGCCAAATTCGCCTTCGATTCCCATCGATTTCCGCTAAATAGGATCGATGGCAAGCTCAACGAGAGAATTCACATGACGAGACCCCCGAATCGGTATCGGCCGACCGACGCCTTTTCCGCGGCCGAAGCCGTGTTCAAACCCGCGACGCCGCCAGTGGACGAGCCCGTACGCGCGCAAACGAAGGGCGGCGTTCCCGTCTCCAAGGAATTGGTGTCGATCAAGCTCGACAGCGATCTGCTTGCGCATTTCCAGGAGGATGGGCCGGGTTGGCAGGAGCGAATCAACGCTGCGCTGCGGCGAGCGACGGGCTTGTAAGGTTGTTTGGGTTGGCGGCAATTGGCCGGGGGGCTGAAGGACGGGTTTGGGCCGAATGATCTTACCCCATCGGTAGGCTACAATCGGTCCCCAACCTTTCGGCCTCAATCCCACGGTCCCCGCGCCGCCGTCCGCTGCTTCAAAAACCCGATCACCCTTTGCTCCGCCACCTTGCCCGGCCCGTCCTCGCGCAGATGGATCGTCAGCACCGAATGCGGTGGTTTGTCGGATGGCGCGGCGTCGGAATCCTCGAGTTCGATGCGTTCGAAGCGGTCGCCGAACGCTCGCGTCAGCGCGTCGAAGCGCGCGTCGGGCACGGCCTTGTCGCTCTTGAAGCGCAGCCCGATCATCGACAGGCCTTCCGACTCGAACCGGCGTTTGGCGCACAAAACCTCGGCGTTGCTGGCGTCGATCCCGGCGGCGCGGGTCGCTGAGCCGAGGGCAACCGGCATCGAGGGTTGCGACAGCACGGGGGCGACGACGGCGGGTTCGGTCATCATCGCCAGCGCGAAGCCGCCGGTAAAGCACATGCCGACGGCGCCAACGCCGCGGCCACCGCAATCGCCGTGCGCCTGTTTCGCCAGGGCGCGCAAAAAATCGACGATCGGGCTCGACCGCCCGGCGCGCCAGACGTTGAATTCGCGCCGCACGCAAAACAAGTCGACGAGCGAACTCAGCACATAGCCGCTGCTGACCGGTTTGCCGGCGACGCCGAACAGCACGGGCAGGTAGACCGTCATGCCGGCCTCGACGATGCGGTCGGCGAAGCGGACGACGCCGGGATGCAGGCCGGGGACTTCGTGAATGACGATGACCGCCGGGCCGGCGCCGCGCTTGTAGACGTCCCTGACCCAAGGGCCGGCGCCGAAGCTGAACTTCGTGTAGGCGCTCAGGACTTTGTTGCGCCCGAACATGCTCAGTAGCCGAATTGTTCGCGCAGGATTCGCTCGTCGAGCGAATGGCCGGGATCGTGCAGCAGGATCAGCGCGGTTTCGTGATCGGTCTCGACTTCGACGCGCTCGACATGGCGGATTTCGAAATGGTCGGCGGTGGCGGCGACCGGGCGCTTGTCGGCCTCCAGAACATCGATCGCCACTTGCGCGTGATCGGGCAGCAGCGCGCCGCGCCAGCGGCGCGGGCGGAACGCGGAAATCGGGGTCAGCGCCATCAGCGTAGCGCCCAGCGGCAGGATCGGCCCGTTGACGGAGAGGTTGTAGGCCGTGGAGCCGGCCGGGGTGGAAACCAGCACGCCGTCGGCGATCAGTTCGGAGAGCCGCACGGCGCCGTCGACGCTGACGCGGAATTTCGCCGCCTGCGAAGTCTGGCGCAGCAGCGAAACATCGTTGATCGCCCGCGAAACCGTGCGCGCGCCGTGAATGTCGACGGTGCGCATGATCAGCGGATGCACGATCGACGGCCGCGCCGCGGCGAGGCGCGCGGGCAGGTCGGCCTCGGAATAATCGTTCATCAGGAAGCCGACCGAGCCGCGGTTCATGCCGTAGATCGGTTTGGGCGCGCCCATGAAGCGGTGCAGGGTTTGCAGCATCAGGCCGTCGCCGCCGAGCGCGACGATGACGTCGGCGCTCTCGGGCTCGCAGTCGCCGTAAAGGCCGACCAATCGCGCGCGCGCTTCCTGCGCTTCTTGCGCGTTCGAAGCGAGAAAGGCGATCGTCAGGGTCGTATTCCTCGAGGGCGCGTTCATGTCTTCCAGCTTTCGCGGGACGCGCACTGATAGGGGATGGCGGCCCTCACGTAAACCCGACCCATGACGATTGGGGGCTCATTGAGCCGACGCGATCCGGCGACGGCGGATTTCGAAGAGCATCGTCGCCAGCCCGCTCGTCAGGATCACGGCCGCGCCGATCAGCGTGCGCGGGCGGGGCAGGTCGCCGAACACGAAATAGCCCCAGAAGATCGCATAGGCGAGCAGCGAATATTCCAGCGGCGCCAGCAACGAGGCCTGCGCGCGGCGCACGCCCTCGAACCACAGATACTGGCCGGTCGCGCCGACGCAGCCGGTCGCGGCGATCCCGAGCGCTTGTGAGAGGCTCGGCGCCACGCCGAACCACGGCAGGCCGGCGCCGCAGACGAAAACAAACCCGATCGCCCCGCCGAGCATCATCGCCGCCGTGCTGACGCCCTTGGCGAGGCTGCGCGCCAGCACCGTCGTCATCGCCCAGAAGAGCGCCGCCATGAGGGCCAGCGCGACCGGCTCCAGGGATGCGCGGCCGGAGGGATTGGCGGCGATCACCACGCCGCCGAAGCCTACCAGCACCGCGGCCCACCGGGCGGGCCCGACATATTCCTTCAGGATCGGCGCCGACATGCCGACCACGAACAGCGGCGCGACGAAATAATAGGTGGCGAGGTCGGCGAGTTGCAGCGAGCGCGAGGCGCGATAATAGGCGAGCCAGGCGGCGAGGATCAGGCCCGAGCGCACGACGATCGCGACAGCGTTGCGGCGCTCGGCCATGGCGCGATAATCCTGCCGCTTCACCACGAACATCGATATCGCCACGATCACCAGCGAACGGCCGAACAGCACTTCCGGAACCGGCAGATCGACCACCAGCGCCTTCACCAGCGCGTCCTGCAGGCTGAACGCCGCCCAGCCGCCCAGGGCCAGCAACGCGCCGGTCAGCGCACGCGAAGACTGCGGGGAGGGCATCGAGCGACCGGTTCGGCTGAGGCCGGCGATGGCGGCGGCGTCAGGTCTATATCAGGCGCCCATGGCGAGGCGCGAGGACTTCTGCAGGGTTGGGGGCGCCGGAAGGGTGATCAAAAAACGGGCGCCGCAATAGAAATCTTCGGGTTCGCGGGGCGCCAGGCGGATCGAGCCGCCGTTGCGCTGCACGAGGTCGCCGGCAATGGCGAGCCCCAGCCCGGAGCCTCCCTCGCGGGTGGAATTGTGGAACGGCTCGAAAATGTGCTCGCCGCCTCCGTCGGGCAGACCCGGGCCGCTGTCGCTCACTTCGATCAACGCTTCATGTTCCGCGGTGCGGATCGCCGCGAAGCGGATCGCCGCGGCGCGGGGGGCGACGGCTTGATTGGCGAGCGCCTGCGAGGCGTTGCGCGCCAGATTTTCGATCACGCGCCTGACATGGTCGCGGTCGGCGTAGACTTCGAAATTCGGCGGTATGTCGACCGCGAAGGTGATCTGGCAGGCGCCCGCCGCCTCCGCCGTCTCGACGATCTCTGTGACGAGTTGTTCGAGGTCGAAGGCGCGATGGTTTGGAGCGCGTTCGCGCGCGGCGCCGTAGGTCAGCGTCGACTGGCAGAAATCGATGGCGCGATCGAGCGTTGCGACCAGTTGCGGAGCGAGGCGCTGCGCCAGCGGATCGGTGATTGTCGCCAAACGGTCGGAGATCAACTGCGCGGTGGCGAGCATGTTGCGCAGATCGTGGTTTATTCGCGCGACCGCCATGCCCAGTTCCGCAAGGCGCTTGCGTTGCCGCAGCTCGTGGGTCAGCGCGATCTGCATCGTCGCCAGCGCGGCCTCGGCGCGGCCGATCTCGTCGTCGCGGCCGCTCGGGATCACGACGCGCCGCAAATCCTGCGGGCTTTCGCCGAACGCCACGATGGCGTTGGTGAAGCGCCGCACCGGGCGAATGACGAGCTGCCAAAGCGCGCCCCACAGCACCAGGGTCAGCGCGCTGGAAACGATCAGCGACAGGGTCAAAAAGGTGCGCGACACCCGCCACATCTGATCGATCAGCGGCGTCTGGTCGATGACGATTTCGACGCGCGAGCCCGGCGTCGGGCCGGGTCCCGAGGCGCGTAACGTCGAACCGCGCGGCGCGAACAGCGTTTGGAAAGCCGTTGCGACGCCCTCGATCATCGACGGCCCGGTATTGTCGAAATGGTAGTCCGCCGACGGCGCGATGTCGGATTCGTTGAGGACCACCTGCCGCGATTGCATCGACAGCACGATCATCTTGGCGCCGACGGCGTCGAGAATTTTGCGCGTCAGATCCTTCGGCAGCGGCGCCGGTTCCTCGGCGCCGAACACCATCGCCGCCGTCTCGGCGGCGATCAATCGGTCGCGCACCCAGTTCTCACGCGAAAGCGAAAGGCGGGTGACGTAGAACACGCTGATCGTCACCACCACACTGGCGATCGTCAGCATCAACAGCCGCCCGGCCAGCCCGATCCGTTTGCGCGCTGCGCATACCTTCTCCGCCGGCGCCACGTTAGCGGCCTCGGCGAAAGGCGCGACGGGCGCGCGGAACTGATCAGGCGCCAATACGGACATGTTCATCCTCGATATAGGCGCGAAGTATCTCGGCAAAAGAGGCTTCGGCTCGGAATCCGAGAGAAATCGCGCGCGAAGCGTCGAAATTTCTTGGCCAACCGGCAACGATCTTCTCGATCACCGGATCGCTCTGGCGGCGGATCAACGCCACAGTCGCATCGCCCGCGAGTTCGCGCAGCGCCTCGATCTGCTGCGCGACCGTCGCTGCGACGCCGGGCATGGTCAGGCTGCGCCGGGCGCCGAGCGCCGTGGTGTCGAGCGTGGCGGCGTGAACGAGGAAGCCGACCGCCGAACGCGGCGACGCGTGCCAATGCATGACCGTGTCGGCGACCGGCAATATCGCGGCCTTGCCGGCCAGCGGTTCGCGCATGATGCCGGAGAAGAAGCTCGAAGCCGCCTTGTTGGGCGCGCCGGGGCGCACCGAAATTGTCGGCAGGCGGATGCCGACGGCGTCGAGGAAGCCGCGGCGGGAATAATCGGCGAGCAGCAATTCGCAGATCGCCTTTTGGGTGCCGTAACTGGTGAGCGGGGTCGAGAAGAATTCGTCGCCGATCGCCTCGGGGAAGGGCGCGCCGAACACCGCAATCGAAGAGGTGAAGACGACGCGCGGGCAATAGGACGCGCCCGAGAGTTCGCGCTCGCGGCGGATGGCTTCCAGGATCAGGCGCGTACCGTCGAGATTGATGGAATAGCCCTTTTCGAAGTCGGCTTCGGCTTCTCCCGATACGATGGAAGCGAGCAGGAAGATCACGTCGGGCCGCGAGGCGACGAGTTTGGGCGCGATATAGGGCGCCGCGATGTCGCAGGCCTCCGAGGCGATGGGAAAAGGCGCCGGCCCGGGCGCGGGCGCGACGATGTCGGTGGCGTGAAGCGAGGCGATGGTTCTGCCGCCCAGCGCGCCGTCCCGGGTCAACCGCTCGACCAGTTTGCGTCCGATCATGCCCGCGGCGCCGATCACCAATACCTTCATGATTCCCTCCCATGCGTTTCACGCTCCGGGCGATCGTACCGACGTGCGGCGCGCCGCTCAAGTCCTTTGAATGCTTAGGATTTCCGATGCGCCGCATTTAGGGCGCATTGAGGCGCGAAAACGCGTTTGGGTCAAAGGGGGGAGTCAAGGGCTAAAACGCCAGAATACAAAGGAAAACATAGATTTGATCAAAAGCACGATCCTAGTCGCGTCTCTTGCGACCGCTTCGCCCGCCCACGCCGTCGAAACCGGCGTGGCGACATATTACACCAATCCCTATCACCCTGGCTTGATCGCCGCGCACAAGACGCTTCCGTTTGGAGCGCGGGTAAAAGTGACGAATCTCGACAATGGCCGCAGCGCGGTGGTCGTGATCGTTGACCGCGGGCCGTTTGCGTCTCGCGAGCGAATCATCGATGTTTCCACCTATGCGGCCGGCGTGCTCGGCTTTCGGCAAGCGGGCGTCGCGCACGTGCGGTTGGAGCGGCTGTAGAGTCCGCTTCTATCTGGCTGCATGAATCCCGCGACGGATCGTTCGTCGCGGGGCCGGGCGCGCGAGAAAGGCTCGTGACCGCATGTCCGCTTCGCTGCTGATCTATGGCGCCACGGGTTTCGTCGGCGAGCACGTCGCGCGCGTGGCGGCGCAATCGGGCCTACGGCCGATTGTCGCCGGCCGCGACGCCGCCAAACTGGCCGGGCTCGGCGCCGAACTCGGCGTCGAAAGCCGCGCCTTCGATATGGGGCGCCGCGACGCGGTCGGCCAGGGGCTCGTCGACGTCGCGGTCGTGCTCAATTGCGCCGGGCCGTTCGTCAACACCGCCAGGCCGATCGTCGAAGCCTGCCTGCGCGTCGGCGCGCATTATCTCGACATTACCGGCGAGATGCCGGTCTACGAGGCGCTGCATGCCTTGGACGCGCAGGCCAAGGCCCGCGCGGTGATGCTGCTGCCGGGCGTCGGCTTCGACGTCGCGCCGACGGATTGTCTGGCGCTTTATCTGAAGAACCGCCTGCCGTCGGCGACGCGGCTGACGCTCGCCTTCCAGGTCGAAGGCCCCGCCGGCGCGCCGCCGGGCACGCAAAAAACCGTCATCGAGATGTTGCCGCTCGGCGACCGCGTGCGCCGGGCCGGGCGCCTCGCGCCGCCCGGCGAAACGCCCCGGCGGCTCTCCGTGGATTTTGGTCAAGGTCCGGTCACGGCGCAACTGGTTCCCTGGGGCGACGTGTTCACCGCCTATTTCAGCACCGGCATCGGCGACATCGCCGACTATCTCGCCGCCGGCCCGGAAATTGCCCGGCAGGCGGCGATCGGCCGGGTGATCGCGCCCTTGCTGCGCTTCGCGCCGATGCGCGCGCTGGCGAGACTGGCGATCCGGCCGGGCCCGACGCCGCAAGCGCGGGCGAAATCGCGCACCCATGTCTGGGGGCAGGTCGAGGACGGCAAAGGCGGCAAGGCGACCGCCCGCCTGCACGGCCCCGAGGCGGGCGTGACCTGGACGACGATGACCGCGCTCGCCGCCGCCCGCCGCGCGCTTTCCGGCGAGGCCCCCGCGGGCTACCAGACGCCGGCGATGGCCTACGGCGCGGATTTCGTGCTCACCGAGGGGGTGACGCGGGAGGACGTGGGGTAGAGGGCGCGCCGTCGAATTTCGGCTTGGCTCGGACTCCTGGACGCGCCAATATAACGATAATTTTGCGTAAATAAAATGGATAATCCCCGGGCTTTGCCGGGGTGACATTAGAGGTTTGACGTTTCGGGCGGTCCACCGCGACTTTTCCAATCGTGAGCAGGCAAGCCAAGAAAGGTCAAATCGCGATGGACGAGTTCGAGAGCCTAAACCACACGAAATGGGACTGCAAATTTCACATT
>Ga0302157_10000614_pt1 | contig 46296 bp, 41 predicted proteins | sample I_Bog_N3_3_FD_193502 | JGI IMG/M metagenome (GOLD analysis project Ga0302157, IMG submission 193502) | Peat permafrost microbial communities from Stordalen Mire near Abisko, Sweden - I_Bog_N3_3 | ecosystem: Environmental > Terrestrial > Soil > Wetlands > Peat | place: Sweden: Abisko, Stordalen...
GGATCCAGCTCAGCCAGCACCTGTTGAGCAGCTTTTTCGATGACCCCGAGCAGTTGGTGCAGTGGCAGATCGTTCGCGGTTATCTGTGGGTGAGTGTCAGCGCCGTGCTGATTTTCCTGATCCATGCCCGTTACCAGCGTTTCGGCCGGGCGGGTCTGGACTTGAAGCCCAGGTCCGAGGACCGCGAGCGCTTGCGACAGGCGGCTGCGGTGTTCGATTGCACCCGCGAGGGGGTACTGGTCACCGACAAGGATGGCTTGATCGTCCACGTCAACCGCGCCTTTGTCGCCATTACCGGTTATCAGGAGTCCGAAGTACTAGGGGAGCGGCCGAATCTGTTCAAGTCTGGCCGGCATTCGGCGGAGTTCTACCAGAAGGTCTATCAGACGCTGGACGCCACCGGCGAGTGGAGCGGTGAGATCTGGAACCGGCGCAAGAGCGGCGAAATCTATCCGCAATGGCAGACGATCCGGGCGATCCGCGACGATTTGGGGCAACTCAGCCAGTATGTCGCGGTGTTTTCCGATATCAGCGCGATCAAGGATTCGCAGCACGAGTTGGCGCAACTGGCCAACTACGACCCCCTGACCGGCCTGCCCAACCGCCTGCTGTTCACCGACCGCGCCACCCAGGCGCTGGCCTCGGCGCAGGTGCACAAGCGCGGTTGCGCCTTGCTGCTGATCGACCTGGACCACTTCAAGATCATCAACGACAGCCTCGGTCACAATATTGGCGACCAACTGCTCAAGGCGGTGGGCGATCGCCTGCAGCACCTGTTCGGCAGTGGCATCAGCCTGGCCCGCCTGGGCGGTGACGAGTTTGCCGTACTGGCGGAGAACTGCCCGCAGGTGGTGCAGGCGGCGGCCCTGGCGCAACGGGTGATCGAGGGCCTGAAGGAGCCGTTCCAGCTCGACGGGCATCAATTGTTCATCAGCGCCAGTATCGGCATCAGCCTGTTCCCCAGCGATTCGCTGAATGCCGAGCAATTGCTGCGCAATGCCGACTCGGCCTTGTTCAAGGCCAAGAGCGCCGGGCGCGAAGGGTATGCCTTGTATACCGAGGAGCTGACCGCCCACGCCCAGCATCGGGTGGAAATGGCCGGTGAGTTGCGCCGGGCGCTGGAGCAGGACGAGTTGCGGGTCTATTACCAGCCGGTACATGACCTGAGCAACAGCCGGCTGATCGGGGTCGAGGCCCTGGTGCGCTGGGAGCATCCGCAGCGCGGGCTGGTGTCGCCTGGCGAATTCATTCCGATTGCCGAGCGCACCGGGCTGATCGCCGAGATCGATGCCTGGGTCATGGAGCACTCCTGTCGGCAGATGTGCCAGTGGTTGCAGGAGGGTGTGGAGCTGTCGTTTATCGCGGTGAACGTCTCCAGTCGTCTGTTTGCCCGTCGCGAGTTGTACCAGCAGGTGGCGAAGGTGCTGGATGACACCGGGCTGGACCCGGCGCTGCTGGAGCTGGAAGTGACCGAAAGCGCGGTGATGGACGACCCCGAGGTGGCGTTGGAACAACTGCATCGCTTGCGCGAGTTGGGCGTGAGCCTGGCGATCGATGACTTTGGTACGGGGTATTCCTCTTTGCTGCGGCTCAAGCGGCTGCCGGTGCAGAAACTCAAGATCGACCAGGGTTTTGTCGCCGGTTTGCCGTGGGACGAAGACGATGCGGCGATTGTCCGGGTGGTCATCGCCCTGGCGCAGAGCATGGGCATGCAGGTCCAGGCCGAGGGCATCGAGCAGGCCGATCAGGCGCGTTTCCTGCTCGATCAGTCCTGCGACCTGGGGCAGGGCTACTGGTTCGGACGGCCGATGCCGGCGGATCAGCTTGATTGGTTGCGGGCGCCCGTCATCGCTTGAGTCTTGTGGCGTCCAGCCGGACGCCATCCCCCGCATTTCCCCTGATGAAATTTTGGTTATATTAAAATTCTTAAATAGTATTTTTAAGAATAACTTCCCCTGTCTAAGATTGCCCTCACGCCACAAGCAGTGCCCCACTGCCGGGGCAACTCTCATTTCAGGAGCACGACCATGAGCGCATCTCTGCGTAGCGTTGACGGCCAGGACGAAGCAACCATTCTGCGTGAGATCCAGAGCGCCTTGCGCGATCTGCGTTTCGGTGCCGTCGAGATCACGGTCCACAACGCCCAAGTGGTCCAGATCGAACGCAAGGAAAAATTCCGTCTGCAAAACCCGGGCACCAAACCCAGCTGAACCCCGCGTCTTCCTCTGTTCAAGCAGAGGCCCGACTGGATAACCGGAGGGCGTCATCTCCCCCCCAGTCAAAAACAGAGCGTTCGAGCCCGGATGCGGGCCGCAAGCGCCATAAGAAAAAAGCCAATACACCAAAATTTTCGGGAGCTTCACCATGTCGTCGATTCGCCGTTACGCCCTGGCCGCGCTCGCCAGTGCCGTGTTTGCCGGTTCCGCCGTTGCCAAGGATTACGAGCTACTCAACGTGTCCTACGACCCGACCCGTGAGCTGTACCAGGACTACAACGCCGAATTCACCAGCTTCTGGAAGCAGGCCCACCCCGGCGACAACGTGAAGATCCAGCAATCCCACGGCGGTTCGGGCAAGCAGGGCCGTGCCGTGATCGACGGCCTGCGCGCCGACGTGGTGACCCTGGCCCTGGCCGGCGACATCGACGAAATCGCCAAGCTCGGCAAGACCCTGCCCGAGGACTGGCAAAAACGCCTGCCGGACGCCAGCACCCCCTACACCTCGACCATCGTCTTCCTGGTGCGCAAGGGCAACCCCAAAGGCATCAAGGACTGGGGCGACCTGGTCAAGAAAGACGTCTCGGTGATCACCCCGAACCCGAAAACCAGCGGCGGTGCGCGCTGGAACTTCCTCGCCGCCTGGGCCTACGGCCTGAAAGCCGGCGGCAGCGAAGCCAAGGCCCAGGAATACGTGAAAGAGCTGTTCAAGCACGTGCCGATCCTCGACACCGGCGCTCGCGGTTCGACCATCACCTTCGTCAACAACGGTCAGGGCGACGTGTTGCTGGCCTGGGAAAACGAAGCCTTTCTGGCTTTGAAGGAAGACGGCGGCGCCGACAAGTTCGACATCGTTGTCCCATCGCTGTCGATCCTCGCCGAGCCACCCGTGGCCGTGGTCGACAAGAACGCCGAGAAAAAGGGCAATACCGAGATCGCCACCGCCTACCTCAAGCACCTGTACAGCCCGGCTGGCCAGGAGATCGCGGCGAAGAACTTCTACCGTCCACGTGACGAGAAGGTCGCCGCCAAATACGCCAAGCAGTTCCCGAAACTGGACCTGGTGACCATCGACAAAGACTTCGGCGGCTGGAAAACTGCCCAACCGAAGTTCTTCAATGACGGTGGCGTGTTCGATCAGATCTACACGGCGCAATAAACCGTGAATTAAGCAGCCAGCACAGAGCCCGCATTCACCTGCGGGCTTTGCGTGTCAGTTCCGTTAACCAAGGACTTTTATGTCACGTCGTATCTCCCCCGTCATACCCGGCTTCGGGCTGACGCTGGGCTACACCTTGGTGTACCTCAGCCTGATTGTGCTCATCCCCCTGGCGGCGATGTTCGTGCATGCCGCCCAACTCACCTGGGATCAGTTCTGGGCGATCATCTCGGCACCGCGGGTTGTTGCAGCGCTGAAGCTGAGCTTCGGTACCGCGCTGTACGCCGCGATCATCAACGGCATCATCGGTACGCTGCTGGCCTGGGTGCTGGTGCGCTATACCTTCCCCGGCCGCAAGATCATCGATGCGATGATCGACCTGCCGTTCGCCTTGCCCACGGCCGTGGCCGGTATTGCGCTGACGGCGCTGTACGCGCCGGCAGGCCTGGTGGGACAGTTCGCCGCCGACCTCGGTTTCAAGATCGCCTACACCCCCTTGGGTATCACCCTGGCACTGACCTTCGTCACGCTGCCGTTCGTGGTGCGTACCGTACAGCCGGTGCTGGCCGATATCCCCCGGGAAATCGAAGAAGCCGCCGCCTGCCTGGGGGCCAAGCCCTTGCAGGTGTTCCGCTATATCCTGGTGCCGGCGCTGCTGCCCGCCTGGCTGACCGGTTTTGCCCTGGCCTTTGCCCGTGGTGTCGGTGAGTACGGTTCGGTGATTTTCATCGCCGGCAACATGCCGATGAAAACCGAGATCCTGCCGCTGCTGATCATGGTCAAGCTCGACCAGTACGACTACACCGGCGCCACCGCTATCGGCGTGATGATGCTGGTGGTTTCCTTTGTCCTGCTGCTGCTGATCAACTTGCTGCAGCGCCGCATCGAACACCCATAAGGAGGCGCGGAACATGTCCCAATCGTCTATTTCCGCCGCGTCCTCGGCCAACGCTGCCCGTCGTGGCAGTGCTGTTTCGCGACGTATCCTGATCAGCCTTGGCTGGCTGGTGTTTTTCCTGTTTCTGCTGCTGCCGCTGTTTATCGTGGTGTCCCAGGGCTTGAAGAATGGCCTCGGCGCGTTCTTCACCGCGATCCTTGAGCCCGATGCGCTGTCGGCGTTGAAGCTCACGGTGATCGCCGTGGTGATTTCGGTGCCGCTCAACGTGGTGTTCGGGGTCAGCGCTGCCTGGTGCGTGAGCAAGTACTCGTTTCGCGGCAAAAGCATCCTGGTGACGCTGATCGACCTGCCGTTCTCGGTCTCGCCGGTGATTGCCGGCCTGGTCTACGTGCTGATGTTCGGTGCCCAGGGCTTCTTCGGCCCCTGGCTGGCGGACCACGATATCCAGATCGTCTTTGCCCTGCCGGGCATCGTCCTGGCGACCATCTTCGTCACCGTGCCTTTCGTCGCCCGTGAACTGATCCCGCTGATGCAGGAGCAGGGCACCCAGGAAGAAGAGGCCGCGCGCCTGCTGGGCGCCAACGGCTGGCAGATGTTCTGGCATGTCACCGTGCCGAACATCAAGTGGGGCCTGATCTACGGCGTGGTGCTCTGTACCGCCCGGGCCATGGGCGAGTTCGGTGCGGTGTCGGTGGTCTCCGGGCATATTCGCGGGGTGACCAACACCTTGCCGCTGCATGTCGAGATCCTCTACAACGAATACAACCTCGTGGCCGCGTTCGCCGTGGCGAGCCTGTTGCTGATCCTGGCGCTCTTCATCCTGCTGCTCAAGCAGTGGAGCGAAAACCGAATCAACCGCCTGCGCGCCGCTGCGGCGGAGGAATAAGTCATGTCGATCGAAGTCCGTAATGTCAGCAAGAACTTCAACGCCTTCAAGGCCCTGGACCGCATCAACCTGGATATCCACAGCGGTGAGCTGGTGGCGCTGCTCGGCCCGTCCGGTTGCGGCAAGACCACCTTGCTGCGGATCATCGCCGGGCTGGAAACCCCGGATGACGGCAGCATCGTGTTCCATGGCGAAGACGTCTCCGGCCATGACGTGCGTGATCGCAACGTCGGTTTCGTGTTCCAGCACTACGCGCTGTTCCGCCATATGACCGTGTTCGACAACGTCGCTTTCGGCCTGCGCATGAAGCCCAAGAACCAGCGCCCGAATGAAAGCCAGATCGCGACCAAGGTTCATGAATTGTTGAACATGGTGCAGTTGGACTGGTTGTCCGATCGTTATCCGGAGCAGTTGTCCGGTGGTCAGCGCCAGCGTATCGCCCTGGCCCGGGCCCTGGCGGTGGAGCCCAAGGTGTTATTGCTGGATGAGCCTTTCGGCGCGCTGGATGCCAAGGTCCGCAAGGAGTTGCGGCGCTGGTTGGCGCGGCTGCACGAAGACATCAACCTGACCTCGGTGTTCGTGACCCACGACCAGGAAGAAGCGATGGAAGTCGCCGACCGTATCGTGGTGATGAACAAGGGCGTGATCGAGCAGATCGGCTCACCGGGCGAGGTGTATGAAAGCCCGGCCAGCGATTTCGTTTATCACTTCCTCGGGGACTCCAACCGCCTGCACCTGGGGGACGACAACCATGTGCTGTTCCGGCCCCATGAAGTGTCACTGTCGCGGCATGAGCTGGAAGACCACCATGCGGCCGAGGTGCGCGATATCCGTCCGCTGGGCGCGACGACCCGGGTGACCTTGAAGGTTGAAGGCCAGAGCGAACTGATCGAAGCCGAAGTGGTGAAAGACCACGACAGCCTGATCGGCCTGACGCGCGGTGAGACCTTGTTCTTCAAGCCGAAGGTCTGGCAGAAGCAGGCGAGCCTCTAAGGGCACGACGGAACCTGTAGGAGCCTGGCTTGCCAGCGAAGCTTTTGGCGGTCTTGAGGGCCCTTTCGCGGGCAAGCCCTGCTCCTACAGTCTTCTGTCGTTCGCTCATTTTGTTTACGACACGACACTGTAGGAGCAGGGCTTGCCCGCGAAGAGGCCTTTACAGGTGCCGGCTATTTCAAACGGCTGCCCGCTTCTCCCGCAACTGCACCACCCCCACCCGCGCCTCGATCTCATGCTTGAGCTCCTGGCGCAGCCCCAGCAAAAACAGCAACTCCGCCACCACGAATAACGGCCCGACGATCAGCCCGCTGAGATCATCGACAAACGCCGGCTTGCGCCCCTCGTAGTAATGCCCGACGAACTGGATCGCCCAGCCGATCACGAACAGGCCGATTCCGCTCGCCAACCACACCAGCGTGCTCTGCGCCGCGAGGATTTGGCCCACCCAAACGGATAGGCCGAGCAGCACCGTCATCAGCAGTCCGAGGGCCAGTTCCAGGCGCAGATAAAACACCGCCGAGACCCCCGCCAAAAGCACCGCGGGACTGATCCCGAGCCCGGCCACCGGCCATTGCGGCCGTGACAGCAACACGGCCACGGCGACCACGATCAACGGAATGCCGATGAAGTGGCTGGCGATATTGCGCGGATCACGGTGATAGTCCGCGTATTGACTGAGATGCTCGACGAGGTTTTTCATTGTTATTCCTCCTGTAGGGTGATGGGATCATGCCCTGCGTGAAACTTTCACTCTGTCAGCTACACGACAATTGTCTCGGAGTTCTCATGGATGTATCTGCCTGGCGCTCGCGCCTGCTGACCGGACACTGGTTCAACCACCTGCCCGCTCACTTGCAGGATAGCCTGCTCGCCGCCGCCAAGGGCCGGCGCCTGACACCCGGCCAGCGCCTGTTCCAGCGCGGCGATCCGCCGTGCGGGCTGTACGCGGTGCTGGAGGGTTCGGTCAGGGTCGGTGCCGTCAGCGAGAAGGGCAAGGAAGCCTTGCTCGGGGTGATGGAGCTGCCTTACTGGTTCGGTGAGATTTCCCTGTTCGACGGCCTGCCGCGGACCCACGACGCCTATGCCGTGGGGCACACCATCCTGTTGCAGGTGCCCCAGGACGTGTTGCTCAAACTGCTTGATGAACACCCGGAATACTGGCGGCAGTTCGCTTTGCTGATGAGCCAGAAGCTGCGCCTGACCTTTATCGGCCTGGAACAGTTGAGCCTGATGCCGGCGCCGGCGCGCCTGGCGCACCGGCTGTTATTGATTGCCGAAGGCTACGGCGAATTGAACCGTTCGCGGCAATTGCTCGAGGTGTCCCAGGAGCAGTTGGCGGCGATGTTGTCGCTGTCGCGCCAGACCACCAACCAGATCCTCCAGGATTTCCAGCAACAGGGCATCCTGCGCACCAGCTATGGCGGAATCGAGATCCTCGACCTGGAGCGCCTGCGCGCCGTTGCAAGCGAGTGACCCTTTGTCCCTGGCTGCATGGGGAACCCCTGTAGGAGCCGGCTTGCTGGCGATGGCATACGGATAAGCGCCGCCGCCCTCAGCGCAAACCGTCGCGAAACTGCCCCGGGGTGATCCCGGTCCAGCGCTTGAACGCCCGGCTGAAGCTGCTGGTATCGGCAAACCCCAGCAGATAGCTGACTTCGCTCAGCGAACACTGCGGATCACGCAGGTGCAGCAGCGCGAGGTTCTCCCGGCATTCGTTGAGCAGCGTGTCATAGCGCGCGCCTTCATCGGCCAGGTGCCGTTGCAGGCTGCGCAGGCTCAGGTGCAACGTCTGGGCGATGCGCTCCGCCGACGGCTCGCCTTCCGGCAACTGGGCCTCGATGGCCTCACGCACGCGCCGCTCCCAGGTCAGTGGCTTCAGTTGCGCCAAGGTCCGGTTGAGCACCGTCTCGTTGTGTTCGGCCAGCTCCGGGTTGGCATCGTCCAGGTGACTGTCGAAATCGCTACAGGCGAACTCCAGCAGATCCTCCTTGGCGCTGAAGAACACCGGCGCGCGGAACACCGTGTGCCAGGGCGTCGGATCGGCCGGTTCCGGACGCCGCAGATGCACCGCCAGCGGCGCGTAATCGCGGCCCAGGCGGTTGCGGCAGGTGCGCACATAGATCGAAACGAAGGCATCGATGGCTTCGGGAGCCGGTGCCGGGCCGTCCGTCGGCACTTGCAGGCGAAAACGATAGCGTTCGCCCTCGCGGCTGAACTCCAGTCCCAGGGCATCGCTGACCACCTGGTGATACCGCACGATCCGTTCGAACACCTCGCGCAGGCTGCCGCTGGCCACCAGCGCGTAGCCGAGGGCGTGGAAGGTGGTCGGGCTGACAAAACGCGAGACCCGCAAACCGATGGCCGGGTCGCCGCTGCTGGCCACGGCCAACTCCCACAGGCGGGTAGTGGCCGACAGCGGGTAGCGGGCGTTGGGGTCGTCCATCAGTTGCGGGTCGAGCCCGGCTTCGTGGCACAGGGCGGCGCTGTCGAGGCCCAGGGCGTCGAGCTGTTTGCGCAGGGCGCGGGTCCAGCTGGAGAGCGAGGTCGGTTCAGGCATGTTGGCGTATCCGGTCAACGGGTTGGCGTTCGCGGCTACGACCTCTGATGCTGCAACGGCGCAGGATACGAACATCAATAACTAGAGGATGGAATCATGGACGGTGTTTGCGCAAGTCCCGAACGCATGAATGCTCAACAACGATCCGCCTATATTCGCGAAAAGGTCATGTCCCGGGGCGTCGAATTGCGTCGGCGCTACCCGCTGTTGAATCATCAGGACGCCCTGGGCGCGGGCATCCTGGCGCTCGCCCTGGCCGGAATGATCGGTTCGGCGGCGCTTTATGTGGGTGGATACCTGGCTTGGTGGGGGTGTTTGTTACTGAATGCTTTTTTTGCCTCGCTGACCCACGAGCTGGAACACGACCTGATCCACAGCATGTATTTCCGCAAGCAGCGGGTGCCGCACAACCTGATGCTGGCGCTGGTCTGGCTGGCACGGCCGAGCACCATCAACCCGTGGATCCGCCGCCATCTGCACCTCAATCATCACAAGGTTTCCGGCACCGAGGCAGACATGGAAGAGCGCGCCATTACCAATGGCGAGCCCTGGGGGATTGCCCGCTTGCTGATGGTCGGCGACAACGTGATGTCTTCGCTGATCCGCATGCTGCGGGCCAAGACCTGGACCCACAAGTTCAGCATTCTCAAGCGTACGCTCAGGGTCTATGCGCCACTGGCGCTGCTGCACTGGGGCGCCTGGTATGTGTTTCTCGGGTTCCACGCGGCCAACGGGATCGCCGGGCTGCTGGGCAGCTCCATCGACTGGTCGGCTCATACCCTGGCGGTGATGCAGGTGATCGATATCGCGGTGGTGGTGATCATCGGGCCGAATGTGCTGCGGACCTTCTGCCTGCATTTCGTCAGTTCGAACATGCACTACTACGGGGATCTCGAGGCGGGCAACGTGATCCAGCAGACCCAGGTGCTCAATCCCTGGTGGCTGTGGCCATTGCAGGCGTTCTGCTTCAACTTCGGCAGCACCCACGGGATTCATCATTTCGTGGTCAAGGAACCGTTCTATATCCGCCAGATGACCGCGCCGGTGGCACACAGGGTGATGGCCGAGATGGGTGTGCGTTTCAATGATTTCGGGACCTTCGGACGGGCCAACCGGTTTGTCCGGCCAGAGCGCCAAAGCCCGCAGGAAGTGAGCTCGGCGCAAGGCTGAGGGGCTCCTCTCAGCAGGCAATAAACGTCAGGGGCAGGTCGCGAATCTGCTCGGGAACCGGCGTCTGGTAATGGCCGTCGCTGGTCAGCTCGTGGAGCAGTTCCTCGCGCAACTGGTGAAAATCGAAGCTGCTGCGTTGGCGCGGATGGGGCAGGGCGATCTCGACCACCTGCTTGATCCGCCCGGGACGCGGCTCCATCACCACCACCCGGTCGGCGAGGAAAATCGCTTCTTCGACATCATGGGTGACCAGCAGCGTGGTGATCCTGGCCCGGGCGCGAATGGCCAGGAGTTCGTCCTGCATCTGTTGGCGGGTCAATGCATCGAGGGCGCCGAACGGCTCGTCCAGCAACAGGATGCGTGGACTCGCCACCAGCCCACGGGCAATCGCCACGCGCTGGGCCATGCCACCGGACAGTTGGTGCGGGTAGGCGCGAGTGAAATCCCCCAGGCCCACCAACTGGATGAAATCATTGATGCGCTGCTGACGCTCAGCCTTGCTCAGCGGTTCGTTGACCAGGCCCAGGCCGATATTTTCCTCGACCGTCAGCCAGGGAAACAGCCGGTGTTCCTGGAACACGATGCCGCGCTCGCTGCCGATGCCTTCGACCGCCTTGCCATCGACCCGGATCTCACCACGAAAGGCTGTGTCCAGGCCGACCAGCAGGCGCAGCAAGGTGGATTTGCCGCAACCGCTGGAACCGACAATGGCGACGAACTCACCCTCGGCGATATCCAGGCTGAACTCATGAATGGCTTCCAGCTCGATGCCGTCGACATCGAAGGATTTGCCGACCTGGTTGAAGCTGACAATCGGAGCGTTCATGCGTGTCTCCAGCGGGTGGCGCGGGTTTCGAGGTGTTGGCCGAGCAGGTTGATCAGCGCGCCGGTAAGGCCCACCACAAGCATGCCGCTCATGATCACGTCCATGCGCAGCAACTGCTGGGCGCCGATCATCAGCGCGCCGATGCCGCCGTTGGACGGCATGAAATATTCGGCGCCGAGGGTCCCGAGCCAGGCATAGATCAGGCTCAGGCGCAGCCCGGCGAAAATCCCCGGCGCGGCACCGGGTAGCACCAGCTTGCGCAGCCGTTGCCAGAGACTCAGGCGCAGCACTTGCGCGGCCTCGGTCAACTGCGGCGAGAGGTTGGCGACACTGCGTTGGGTGGCGATAAACAGCGGGAAGAAGGCGGCGAGGGCGACGAACACGGCCTTGGCCAGCTCGCCGAGGCCGAACCAGGCGGTGATCAGTGGTACCCAGGCGAAAATAGCGATCTGGCGCAGGGCCGACAGGCTCGGGCCGAGCAGCCGTTCGCCGGTTTTCGACAGCCCCAGCAACAGCCCGAGGCCAAAGCCCAGCGAGCCGCCGAGGAGCAGCCCGGCGAGGGTCCGTTGCAAGCTCAGGCCCAGGCTGGTGGGCAGGCTGCCGTCGAGTGTCCCGCGCCAGGTGCTGTGCAGCACCGCCAGTGGGCTGGCCAGGATATTCCCGTCGACCCACTGCTGGTCGCTCGCCACTTGCCAGAGCACCAGCAGGATCAGCGGCAGCAGCCAGGGTTGCAGGCGTTGCCAGCCGTGATAGCGCGGGCCGCGGGGGATCTGCGCCGTGGCCGGGTGCGGCCAGTGCACCAGACGTCGGTCGAGCAGGCCGATGCCACGGTCCATCAGCACGCCGAGCACACCGATGACCAGGATGCAGACGAAGACGATATCGAGCATGAACAGTTGCCGGGCATAGACCATCAGGTAGCCGATGCCTTCGCTGGAGGCCAACAGTTCCACGGCCAGCAGCGAGGTCCAGCCGGCGGCCAGCGCCAGGCGCAGGCCGGCCATGAACGCCGGCAGGGCCGCGGGCAGGATCAGCCGCCGGATCAACAGGTACGGTGGCAGCCGCAAGACCGCCGCGGCTTCGCGCAGCCTGGGTTGGGCATCACGCACGCCGACGAGGGTGTGCAGGGTCACCGGGACCACGATGGCCTTGATCAGCACCACCAGCTTGAGCACTTCGCCGATGCCGAAAAACACCATGAACAGCGGAATCCAGGCCAGGGTCGGGATTTGTGCGAGGGCACTGAAGGTGGGAAATACCCAGCGTTCCGCACGTCGACTGAAACCCAGCGTGGCACCGAGCAGGGCGCCGATGCCGACACCCGCCAGCAAACCACGGAACAGCCGCTGCAGACTTATCCACAGATGCCCCCACAGTTCGCCGCCGGCCAGTTCCACGGCGCTTTGCCCGACCAGCGAAGGCGGCGGCAGGATCTGCTCGCTCATCCAGTGTTGCCGGCTGGCAACCCACCACAGGGCGGCCAGCGCCAGCGGCAACAGCCAGGGCAGCAGGCGCGGACTCAGGCTGGGCCAGCCACGGCGCTGCCCGGACGGCGGCAGCGCCAGCGGCAGGCTGAGGAGCGAAACACGGGCCATGGCAGACCTCCGTTGTCGGTTTTCCGGGCAATGCACGGCACTGGATTGAATATGCTTGTTCGGTCTATAAAAAATCTTATCGATTCTATTGGGAGATAAGAGAAGCCATTTAAGGCTTGTGCAGGGCACGCATCCAATGCATTTGAAGAATATTTTCGATGCGTTTTATGCATGCGGCTCCAGGGCCCTTGTTTCAGCGCTTATATTCCTTAAAGTTACTAAAATGTGAATTATCAGTATTTTATTGTTATGCATGGCTGTGCCTACCTTCAGCGACTCGAAGCCCGTTGCCAAGGAGCACCACCCATGAAAACCCTGTTCAAAGGCAGCCTTGCCCGCCTGTTCGCCACCACCGCTCTAGCGGGCGTCCTGGGCGCCCTGCCGCTGTTGGCCACGGCGGCCGAGGTCAAGGAAATCCGCATCGCCGTGCCCGACCTGAGCGCCGGCACCGAGCACAGCGGCGGCGGTGTGGTGGATGTGCTGCGCAGCCGGCAGATCTTCGAAAAGGCCTTTGCCGACCAAGGCATCAAGGTGCAGTGGAATTTCTTCAAGGGCGCAGGACCAGTGATCAATGAAGCCTTCGCCAACGGCCAGGTGGATTTCGCCTACCTGGGGGACCTGGCGGCGATCATCGGCAAATCGAACGGGCTGGATACCCGGCTGTTGAGCGCGACGGCACGCGGGGTCAAGCAATACCTCGGCGTGGTGCCCGGCTCGGGGATCAAGACCCTGCAGGACCTCAAGGGCAAACGGGTGGCGGTGTTCCGTGGCACCGCCAGCCAGCTGTCCTTCGATGCCGCACTGGCCAGCCAGGGCTTGAGCGAGAAGGACTTCAAGGTGATCAACCTGGATTTCAGCGCGGCGGTAGCGGCGTTGGCGGCCAAGCAGATCGACGCCTCCTGGGGCAGCTCGAACCTGACGGCGTTGCAGGCCAAGGGGCTGGCTGAGTTGCCGGTGAGCACCAGGGATCTGGGCGGTGCCGGGAGTATCCAGAGCGTGCTGGTGGGCTCCGGGGCCTTTGTCGATGCGCATCCGGACGTGGTCGACAAGCTGCTCAAGGCCCAGCAGCAAGCGGTGGAGTGGCTGACCCAGGATGGCAACAAGGACGCCTATGTGCAGTTGGTGTCGGGGCTGGCAAGTTATCCACAGGTGATTTTGCAGCAGGACCTGAAGGACGAGAAACTCAGCGAGATTTTCCCTTCGCAACTGGACCCGGTGTTCCTTGGTAAATTACAGGGCTCGGTGGACCTGGCATCCCAGCAGAAGCTGATTCGCAAGCCGTTCAAGGTGACGGACTGGGTGGCGCCGAATCTGGCGGCGGCGGGGATCTAGACCGCAACCCTGTCCTCCTGGGTATCCACTGCCACCAACGTCTCGATCATCGCCCGCGCCGCCGGTGACAGCCGGAACCCGGTGCGGCTGACGATCCCGCAGCGGGCGTTCATGCTCTCGATGTTCTGCGGCAGGTTGCGCCAGTGCAGCAGCACCAGCGAGCCCTGTTCCACGTCCTCGATAAACGCCTCCTGGGTGCCGACGCCAATCGCATTGGACTGCCGGACGATCTTCACCAGCGCCGGAAAATGCTCGGTCTCGATATTCGGCGAAAAATCCGTGCGCCCGCTGAGGTTCGCCAGCAGCTTGCGGATGCCCGGCGGAATCAGCGTGGTCGCCAGCGGATAGTCGAACATATCGTTGGTCGACAGGCTTTCCTTGGCCAGCAACGGATGCCCCGGCCGGCAGAAAAACACCCCGCGCTTGGGCGTCAGCGCCTGGGTCTGGAAGTTCGGATCGGCCTCGAAATGGCGGATGTCGGCGATAAAGAATTCGATTTCCTCGCGACTCAGGCTGCGGCTGAGCTTTTCCCAGTTATCCACATGGAATCTGGTCCTTACTTTCGGGTGGGCATTGATAAACCGCGCCACCGCCTCCGGTACCAGTTTCACCGCCGGCGCCGGGCCGCAGCCGAAGCGCAGCTCACCGGCATCGAGCTTGGTCATCTGGGTCACTTCGGCGCTCAGCAGCGCCGCGCCCTGGACCAGGGTCAAGGCATGTTGCAGCACCACCTGGCCTTCGGGCGTCGGGCGCAAATCCTTGTTGCCACGGTCCACCAGCACGCAGCCGAACTCCTGTTCCAGCCCCTGGATACTGCGGCTGAAGGCCGGTTGGGTGATACCCATGGCGTCCGCCGCGCGGACAAAACTGCGGTGTTCATTGAGGGCGATGAAGTAGCGCAGTTGGCGAAGATCCATATGCTTTCCTGGCATCCGAAAAATAGCTCGAAGGCATTTGCGACGAGCGAGGCTTGAGGTTTTAAATGCAAGCTCTTATTCCGTCAACGAAGCATGTGTATATCTATTAGATCTAAATTGAATATAGATAGAGCGTTGTTTCGCGACGGCTCAAACCGTAAGCAGTCCGACGAGGGTTCACCCATGAGCAATGCCGCACTTGCTGTAAAACCCGTTGTGCACGCGCTGGATATTCATCCGGTGGCCGGTCGTATTGGCGCCGAGATCCGTGGCGTCGAGCTTTCCGGCGAGCTGGAGGCCGGCGTGATCGAGGCGATCCAGCAGGCGCTGGTGCAGTACAAGGTGGTTTTCTTCCGGGGCCAGACCCATCTCGATGACCAGAGCCAGGAGGCTTTTTCTCATCTGCTCGGCGAGCCGGTGGCGCACCCGACGGTGCCGGTGCGTGACGGTACGCGTTATCTGTTGGAGCTGGACGGTGCACAAGGCCAGCGGGCCAATTCCTGGCACACCGACGTGACCTTCGTCGACGCCTATCCGAAAGCCTCGATCCTGCGTTCGGTGCTGGCGCCGGCCTCCGGCGGCGACACGGTGTGGGCGAATACGGCAGCGGCCTACGAGGAGCTGGCGCCGGAGTTGCGCGAGCTGGCGGACAAGCTCTGGGCGGTGCACAGCAACGAATACGACTACGCCGGTTCGCGGCCGAATGTCTCGGCGGAGAAGCTGGAGCGTTACCGCCAGATCTTCACTTCGACGGTGTACGAGACCGAGCATCCGGTGGTGCGGGTACATCCCATCAGCGGTGAGAAGAGTCTGTTGCTGGGGCACTTCGTCAAACGTATCAAGGGCTATTCGCTGGCGGACTCGGCGCATTTGTTCAACCTGCTGCAGAGCCATGTGACGCGTTTGGAAAACACCGTGCGCTGGCGCTGGCAGAGCGGCGATGTGGCGATCTGGGATAACCGTTCGACCCAGCATTACGCGGTGGACGATTACGGGACCCAGGAGCGCATCGTGCGGCGGGTGACGCTCAAGGGCGAAGTGCCGGTGGGCGTGCATGGGCAGCGGAGCCAGACGATCAAGGGGGCTTGAGTTTGCGGTGACAGGTGAGGTCATGTGGTGAGCGGGCAAGCCCGCTCGCCACATTGAGATCACACTTGGCTGGCGGCCCTCAAGGTTTCACCACACCCCGATCTGCACCACCTTCTCCGCCTCCGGCTCGCCATAACGAAAGCGCTGCCCGCGCAGATCGATTTCCTGATGGCTGATGGTGGTCCGGCGCTTCAACCCGCGCAGCCACTCGAACAGATATCCCAGGTGCTCCTCCCGCACCGCCGCCAAGGCCGGATCGGCCCCCAGGTCATGCAGTTCCTGCGGGTCGTTTTCCAGGTCGAACAACTGCGGCCGAAATCCGTCATACGCCAGGTACTTCCAGCGCTCGCTACGGACCATGGTCATCCGGCAACGATCGATCGGTTGCGCCAGCCGCTCCCGGGCCGGGGCCTGGAAGGCATAGTCGTATTCGGCGATGGCATAGCGGCGCCAGTCCGGTTGCGCCCCGTGCAGCAGCGGCACCAGCGACCGTCCCTCCAACCGATGCTCCGCCGACGGCAGACCCAGTGCTTCGAGAAACGTCGGCAGCGCATCGATGGTTTCCACCAGGCGCTCATCCACCGTACCCCGGGTGCTATCCGCCGCCGCCCGCGGGTCGCGCACGATCAATGGCACGCCGACCGCCTGCTCCAGCAGGAACTCTTTTTCGCCGAGAAAATGATCGCCGAGAAAATCCCCGTGATCGCTGGTGAACACGATCAGGGTGTCGTCCCAGCGGCCGCTGCTTTCGAGCACGTCGAACAGCCGCCCGAGCTGGTCGTCGATCTGCTTGATCAGGCCCATATAGGTCGGGACCACATTCAGCCGCACCTCGTCCCTGGAGAAATTCAGGCTTTCCTCATGCTGGCGGAAGGCGCTGTAGACCGGGTGATCACTGGCCGCGCCCGGTGCCGGACGGACCGCCGGCAGCACCTGCTCGCGGCCATACAGCGCGTGGTACGGCGCGGGGGCGATATAGGGCCAATGCGGTTTGATATACGACAGGTGCAGGCACCATGGCTGCTCGCCCTGTTCGCTGATGAAGTCGATGGCGCGGTCGGTGGTGTAGACCGTTTCCGAGTGTTGTTCCGCTACTCGCGCCGGCAAATGGGCGTGGCGCATTTGCCAGCCGCTGAGGATCTCGCCGTTTTCGCCTTCGGCGGCGTTGGCCCAGTCATGCCAGGGGTTTGTGCCGTTATAGCCGAGGTCGCGCAGGTAATGGGTGTAGGGCGCCGACTCGCGTTTATCGGCGAACAGCGGGTCATCGGGGTAGATGCCGTCATGGCGTGAGTAGGCTTCGAAACCGACTTCGTTGAAGGGCTCGGCCTGAAGGCTGTCGGGGTCGATGGCCAGTCGCTGCAAGGCGTCGAGATTGGGCGTGGCGTGGGTCTTGCCGACCAGGGCGGTGCGGATGCCGTGGGGCCGCAGGTAGTCGCCGAGGGTCAGTTCTTCCAGCGGTAGCGGCACCGCGTTCCAGGCCACTTGATGGCTGCTGACATAACGCCCGGTATAGGCCGACATCCGCGACGGCCCGCAGATGGTGCCCTGGGTGTAGGCGCGGCTGAAGCGCACGCCGGCGGCGGCCAGGCGGTCGATATTCGGCGTGTGCAGATGGGGGTGGCCGTAGCAGGACAGATAATCGCGACGCAGTTGGTCGCACATGATGTAAAGCACGTTGCGCACGTGGGGCATGGAGGTTCACCGCAGCGGAGGACAAGTGAGGGATTTCGCGTTTTGGCGCGATTTTCGGCAAGCGCATTTGGCGACTGTTTTCTATGCATGGTGTGCATGGGGTGAGTCTCGCTCAGACAGCCATTTGCTCCAGGCTGCACACCTCACCCACCTCCAGCGCATCCTCGCCCTTGATCTGCTCGATCATCGCCTCGGCCAGCGGCGACAACCGATACCCGGCCCGGCTGACAATCCCATACCGCGTATACAACTCCTCCAGATCCTCCGCCAACCCCTCGATCTTCAGCCTTACCAACCCGCCCCGGGCGTACTCCCAGGCATCGCTGTTCTCACCGCAGATACCAATGGCATCCGACCTCAACACCACCCCCAACAGGCTGAACGCACTTTCACACTCCACCTGCGGAGTGAAATCCGGGCGACCGCTGAGGTCGACGATCACCTTGCGCAAGTTCGGCGGACGAATCGTCGAGGCCAGGGGATAACTCAGCAATTGCCCGGCCGTCACGCTCTCCTGAGCCGCCAGCGGATGCCCGGCCCGGCAGCAGAAGTACCACTTGCGTGGCCGCAGGCGCTGGGTCAGGTAATCCGGGTTGGCCTCGAAGCTGCGGGTGTCGGCGACGAAAAATTCGAACTCATCGTTCAACAGCCGTTTGCTCAGGCTCTGCCAGTCATCCACCTGGAACTGCACCCGGGCTTTCGGATAGCGCCCGATGAAGTGGCCGATGGCCCGTGGGATCAACCCCGAGGCCGGCGCCGGCCCGCAGCCGAAGCGCACCTCGCCTGCCTCCAGGCCGTTGAACTGGCTGATTTCATTGGCCAGTTGCTGGGCGCCGCTGACCAGTCGGCGAGCATGTTCGAGCAACACCTGGCCCTGTTTGGTCGGCGCCAGGTCCTTGCGTCCGCGATCCACCAACTGACACCCGGCGCTGTGTTCCAGGGCCTGGATGCTGCGGCTGAACGCTGACTGCGAGAGGTTCACCGCCGTGGCCGCGGCGACAAAACTGCGCTGCTCGGCGAGGGCGATGAAGTGACGGAGTTGACGCAGGTCGATATGCATTTTTCACATGGAAAATATCGGGGAAATGCATTGGCTATGCATTACGTCGATTCCTTATAAAGGCAATCTCTTATGCAGTAAATATCTGTAAAAACATAAATAAATAACTTTAAAGAATATACGGAGTGTATATTTTTTGACCAGGAGCCGCCCATGAATTCGTTCAATTTTGCCTTGCATCACCCTTCGCGGCGGCTCAAACGCTTGCCCCTGGCCCTGTTGCTGGCGGGGAGTGCCAGTTGGTCTCTGGGCCAGGCCGCCGAGAGCGAAGCCCCGCCGGACCCGGCACCCGTGGCCAGTACCAGCAAGCCCAAGGCCGACAGCGGCCAGTTGGAAACCGTGACCGTCACCGCCCGGCGCCGGGAAGAAAGCTCCCAGAGCGTGCCCGTGCCCATCAGCGTGATCGGTGGCCAGGCCCTGGAAAGCCAGCGGGTCTATCGCATCCAGGATCTGCAGCAACTGGTGCCCAGCGTCAACGTCGCCTACATGCATGCGCGCCAGTCCAGCGTGTCGATTCGCGGCCTGGGCAACAACCCGGCCAGCGATGGCCTGGAGGGCAGCGTCGGGCTGTATATCGACAACGTCTACCTGAGTCGTCCGGGCATGGCCGTATTCGACCTGATGGACATCGAGCAGCTGGAAGTGTTGCGCGGTCCCCAGGGCACGCTGTTCGGCAAGAACACCACCGCCGGGGTGATCAATATCAATACCCGGGCACCGAGTTTCACGCCCGAGCGCAGCATTGAAAGTTCGGCAGGCGAGGATGGTTACTTCCAGACCAAGGGCACGATTTCCGGGCCGATCACCGATCAATTGGCCGGGCGCCTGTCGGCCTATCGCACGAGCAGCGATGGCGATATCAAGAACGAATACAACGGCCATGAGCTGGACGGCGGCTCGCGGGACGGCTTTCGCGGACAGCTGTTGTTCAAGCCCAACGAAAACTTCAGCCTGCGCTGGATCGGCGACTACAACGAAGAAGACTCCAGCGCCGGGACCCGCGTGCTCTACAGCACCGGCCCGACCATCAATGGCGTAAACCTTTACCAGGCGCGGGCTGCCGCGGCCGGGGCGACCCTCGCCGATGGCCGGAATCGGCAAGTGAATCTCGACGGTCAGCAACACGTCGGGGTGTTCCAGGGCGGCACTTCCCTGGAGGCCAACTGGACCCTGCCCAACGATTTCACCCTGACGTCCATCAGCGCCTATCGCTGGTGGAACTTCACTCCGCGCAACGACGACGGGCTCAACGTCCCGGCCGCCTACAACTCCGGGGTCTCGGTGGAGGATACCCAGTGGTCCGAGGAGGTGCGCCTGGCCTCGCCCACGGGTGGGTTCTTCGACTATGTGCTGGGGGCGTACTACTTCGGCTCGAAGCTGGATAACCAGAGCTTCAGCTACTACGGCCCCAAGGCGGATATCTGGAACGGCACCCCCACGGGCGCGTTGAACAACGTCACCAGCATCGGCAACGGGCATATCGACACCGACAGTTTCGCCCTCTTCGCCCAGGGCACCTGGCACCTGACTGAGCGCCTCGACTTCACCGCCGGCCTGCGCGGCAGCTACGAGGAAAAAAGTGCCTGGGTGACCCGCGATGCACCGGTTGGCGGTGCAGCCGTGACCGGTGCCGCCGCCACGGCCCGAGCCGGCCGCGCCGGTGCCTATGACTCCGGTAACCTGAGCCTGTACAGCATCAGCCCGTCGGGCCTGCTGAACCTGAGCTATCGCTTCACCGACGACCTGTTGGGTTATGCGACCTTGTCCCACGGTGAAAAATCCGGCGGTGTCAGCCTCGCGGTGGGAACGGCCCCAACGGCCGGTGCCGGCTCGCTGCTGGTCGGCAGCGAGCGCGCCAACAACGCCGAACTGGGTTTCAAGAGCACCCTGTGGGACAAGCGCCTGCAGCTCAACGCCAACCTGTTCTGGACCCAGGTCAACGGATACCAGACCAACGCCTATGACTACGACACCCGTGTGCAATACCTGACCAACGCCGGTTCCGTGCGCTCGCGCGGGCTGGAAGTGGAGAGCACGCTGATTCCCCTGCGCGGCCTGACCCTCAATCTCAACGGCTCCTATAACGATGTGCGTTACATGTCCTACAAGGATGCGCCGTGCGCGCCCGAGGTCGCCCTGCAACCCGGGGCGCCGGCTTCCTGCGACCTCACCGGGCACCAGGTGGCGGGGGCGTCGAAGTGGATTGCCAACGCCAATGGCGAATACAAATGGAACCTGGATAACGGCTGGGAAGAATACGTCACCGGCAGCTACGCCTTCCGCTCCAAGGCCGCCGGTACGGTCGAGGACTCCGCCTATGGGCAGATTCCCAGCTATGCGGTGGTCAACCTGTCCACCGGCTTGCGCGGCGATTTCAAGCAGGGCCAATGGGATGTGTCGTTGTGGTTGAAGAACGCCTTCGACAAGACCTACTACACCACCCTCTGGACCGGCGGCAATGGCGGCTATGAAGGACTGCTCGGCACGCCGCGGACCCTCGGGGTGACCGGGCGCTATGACTTCTGAGTCCATTCAGTGAAGAGTTGGTTATATATAACTCATCCGTCAAACAAGTTATTCACAATGCTCATGGTTCATATAGCCAATCGATTGAGAAATAACCGGTGGTGCAATTGGACAGGCGTTACAAGTCCAACCATGCTGGGTGTCGTGAGTTTCAGGAGAACCTCACTTTCAGTGGAAGAGTGTATTAACGACATAAGGAGAACGCATCATGTCGAGCATCAATGGAACTTATGTAAACGCCAACTCTGACGCCAAACTGGTCGTGACCGACGGTAACGACTCGAACGGTTCCTTCAGCGGGCAGATCACCCAGGCCGGTGTGAACTACAACGTGACGGGCCACTACCACTTCCAGAACAGCACCGGCCAGCCCACGATCATCGCCTTCACTGGCTACAATGATGGTCACGGCTATGTCACCTTTGCCGCCTTCTCCCCCGACCACAACTACGGGCGACTGAGAGCAAGCGGTTCACGCAGCACCTTTGACGGCCAAGTGGTCGGTCTGGGGGGCGAGTTCGTCAAACAGTAATAAAGGCAACACACTATACTGCCAGGCCAACGAACGGGTGAGTGGCGGATGCTGCTCATCCGCTCGATGTACTGGCGGTATGTTTTGTCGTGTGTGTTAATTATTAAATACGCCATTTTATTGTTTGCACTTCCCTCTTTCTTACATCCGAATCCTTCTTCCTGTTTCTTTGCCATCCGCGCGGTTGTCCGTGTGGTGATCGCCGCTGCGTGTTTGAAATCGCTCATCAAGTAGCGGTTTTGAGCCTTGAAGGCATGCCTTGAGCGAATATTTTCAATGCCTGAAAAGCATGGCTTTCCGGGCGATTGGCTGGAGCCCTTGAAACACGCGGCCTTGAGCGGCGCACTGAAAATCAATATTCATTTTTGTTCTATGTATAATTTTAAATATTACTTTAAGGCCTAAGCAGCCTCCGTGGATCATCGGCACCTCGACGCCGCCAAGCGCGCCTCGACGATTTTTTGCTGAAGACCGCAGGAGTTATTCAATGGGCAATGTCCAGACCGCTGCCAGTGCACATGAGGTGCGCAGGCCTCAGGCACCGGGTGGCGAGTTGGTCGACCTCGGCCGGCCCCACCGCGCGCCGCTGGGGCAATTGCGTCTGCAGAAAGTGCCCAAGGGCATCCTCAGCCGACGCGAGGCGATCTTGCTCGGTGTGTTCGCGCTGGTGCTGCATGGCGCGGTGATCTACTGGCTGAGCCAGAAGGAAACCCCGGTGCTGCCGGTGGTGCCGCCGGAAATCCCACCGATGACCATCGAGTTCTCCCAACCGGCTCCGCCTGTGGTTGAACCGCCGCCTCCACCCCCTCCGCCTCCGCCGCCCCCACCGGTGGTCGAGCCGCCGCCGCCGGTGGTCGATGAGCTGGCGGCCAAACCGCCGCCGCCCAAGCCGATACCCAAGCCCAAGGTCAAGCCGGTTCCCAAGCCTGAGCCGAAACCTGCGCCCAAGCCGGTCGAGCAACCGCCCGCGCCGCCACAACCGGCGGCTCCGGCAGCGCCACCCGCGCCGCCGACTCCGGCACCGGTGACCCCGGCTTCGGCCAGCGCCGCGTACCTGAAGAACCCGGCGCCGGAATATCCGCAGCTGGCCCAGCGTCGCGGTTGGGAAGGCACGGTCTTGTTGCGGGTGCAGGTCCTGGCCAGCGGTAAACCGGGCGAGATCCAGATTCAGAAAACCAGTGGTCGCCAGCAACTCGACGACGCCGCGTTGGCAGCGGTCAAGCGTTGGAGCTTTGTCCCGGCCAAGCAGGGCGATGTCGCCCAGGTCGGCTGGGTCAGCGTACCCATCGACTTCAAGATCCACTGATCGGCACCCAACGCGCTAAACGCTTCCACAGAGGGAACACATCATGACGTTACTGGCATCTCCACTCCAATCCATCGAAAGCGCGGTGATCTGGCTGCTGGTGGTCTTCTCCGTCGCCACTTGGGGCCTGGCCTTGCTCAAGGGCGTGCAGTTCGGCCGCCTCAAGGCGCAGGATCGCAAGTTCCTCAAACAGTTCTGGGCCGCCTCCAGCCTCGACTCGGCCGCCGAACTCAGCGAAACCCAACCGGGCGCCGCCGCCCGCGTGGCCCAGGCCGGTTATGCCGCGATCCAGGTCGGCGATGCGCCCCACGCGGCGGATCTGAGCCAGGCAATCAATCACCAGGACCGTCTCGAACGTGCCCTGCGCCAGCAGATCGTGCGGGAACGACGCTCCCTGGAAACCGGTCTGGCGGTGGTCGCCAGTATCGGCAGCACCTCGCCGTTCATTGGCCTGTTCGGCACCGTGTGGGGGATCATGGAAGCCTTGAAAGGCATCAGCGCCGCCGGTTCCGCGAGCCTGGAAACCGTTGCCGGGCCGATCGGTGCCGCGCTGGTGGCCACCGGTGTCGGGATCGCCGTCGCGGTGCCAGCGGTGCTGGTTTACAACTACTTCCTGCGTCGCCTGAAACTCACCGCCGCCGACCTCGATGACTTTGCCCATGACTTCTACAGCCTGGCGCAGAAGAGTTCGTTCCGCGTGCTGATCCACCCGACGGCGAACAAAGCGGCGGCCCAGGGTTCGGCGCAGAAAGTGAAGGAGGCGTCCTGATATGGCCTTCTCGACCCAGGACAGCGATGAGGTATTGAGCGAGATCAACGTCACACCGCTGGTGGACGTGATGCTGGTGCTGCTGGTGGTGTTTATCGTCACCGCGCCGCTGTTGACCAATGCGATTCCGATCAACCTGCCGAAGACCGAAGCCGTGGCGCCGGTGGAGCAGAAGGACCCGCTGGTGGTGAGCATCGACGGTAGCGGCAAGCTGTTCCTCAACAAGGACGAAATCAAGCCCGAGCTGCTGGAGTTCAACCTCCAGGCGGCCAAGGCCAAGGACCCGGACCTGCGGGTGCAATTGCAGGCCGACAACGGCGTGAATTATGGAGAAGTGGCGCGGGCCATGGCCTCCATCGAGCGGGCCGGGATTACCAAGCTGTCGGTGATTACCGCGCGCTGAACGCAACACATCCTCGAGTTTCTTGGGCCGTCTCCTTGGCAGGGTGCGGCCCTTTTTTTATTTCTGGATAAGCGCGCAGGCCGATCAACGGGATGATCGGTCTTATATTTCTTTATGGTCTTAATAAATAGCTTCTTATTCCTTAACGAATATAACTCTCCTCCCTATACTCGATCAGGAACGCAAACGCTGGAGGAGGTGTACCCCATGCGCAACGAGTCGATTCGTTATCTGATCGTGCCGGGCTGGCAAGGATCGCCAGAAGATCATTGGCAAACCCACTGGCAGAACAGTCTGCCCAACAGTGCGCGGGTGGAGCAGGCCGACTGGCTGACGCCGCGCCGCGAAGACTGGGTCGCGGCCCTGGCCGAAGCCATTGCCGCGGACGATACGCCGGTGATTCTGATCGCCCACAGCCTGGGTTGCATCACGGTTGCCCACTGGGCGCAAACGGCGCCGCTGCACCTGCTGCGCCAGGTCCGTGGCGCGCTGCTGGTGGCCCCGGCCGATGTCGAGCGTCCTGCCTGCGCGCCGGCCTTGCGTAACTTTGCGCCGATTCCGACCGACCTGCTGCCGTTCCCGAGCCAGATCGTCGCCTCCGACAACGACGCTGCCGTCAGCGCCCCGCGGACCCTGGAACTGGCCCGCGACTGGGGCGCGCAAGCGAGCATCCTCAGCGGTGCCGGGCATATCAATGTGAAGTCCGGTCACCAGCGCTGGGAACAGGGTTTTGCCTACCTGTACCGCCTGCAGACCCGAATGGAACAGCATTCCCTGCGTCGCGCCTGAATTCTTTCTTTTGCTTGAACGCCCACTGCCGTTGGCGGTTTTGGGCGGGAGCCTGCCATGAGCCTGCATGAAACCTTCGGTCAGCCGCTGCTGACCTTTCCCGATTCGGAAAAAAGCCCGCTGAGCATTCGCGCCAAGGCGCTGGTGTTCGTCGATCCACGTTCGCGGCAACTGCGTGAAGAACTCGAGACCCTGGCGCCCAAGTCGGTGCCGGTCTTGATCCGTGGCGAGACCGGCACCGGCAAGGAGTTGCTCGCCCGGCATATCCACCGTGCCAGTGATCGCACCGGCTTGTTCGTTTCGGTGAACTGCGGCGCCATCAGCCCGACCTACGCCGATGCCGAGCTGTTCGGTTATGCGGCCGGGGCCTACAGCGGTTCGGCCAGCAGCCGCGCCGGCTGGTTCGGCTCGGCCAACGGCGGCACCTTGTACCTGGACGAGATTGGCGACCTGCCGCTGCCGATCCAGGTGAAGTTGCTCGCGGCCCTGGAAAATCACGAAGTCACCCGGGTCGGCGCGCCGCAACCGAGTCCGGTGGATGTGCGCCTGGTGGCGGCCACCAGCATCGACCTGGCCCAGGCGGTGGCGGTGGGGAAATTCCATGAGCGCCTGTATCACTACCTCAGCGAAGGCCGGTTGGAGTTGCCGGCGTTGCGCGAACGGGTCGGCGACATCCTGTCCCTGGCCGAGTATTTCCTCGGCATCTACAGTCAGCGCCTCAGCCTGCCGGTACCGCTGATCAGCGAAAGCGCCCAGCGTGCCCTGGAGCGTCACAGCTGGCCGGGCAATACCCGCGAGCTGGAGAATGTCATTCACTTTGCCTTGCTGGTCAGCAGCGGCGACGAGATTTTGCCGGAGCATCTGAATCTGCCGGCGCCGTTGGCCTTGATCGAGCAATTTATCGGCAGCAGTTCTCCTGAGGAACTGGCGGCGCTCAAGCGCCTGCTGGATAACGCAGGCACCTGATTTTCTGTAGGAGCCGGCTTGCTGGCGATTCAAGCGACGCGGTGTCCCAGGGACACCGCGTTTTCGTTCATCGCCAGCAAGCCGGCTCCTACAAAGGGCAGTGGCTGTATGAACAAAATGGAATATGAAGATGAATAAAAGATATTGTTCTGGAATAAAAAATATCGGTATCTTCTGCCCCACGCCAGCGATATCACTTTGCTGGCACCTCTCTCTCAAGGCTGTCGTCGATGACGACCGTGATCTTCGATAAGGACACTGCATGAAAAAGGTTCTGTTGTTTACCGCATTGGCGGCTGCTCTGGCGGCAGGTCTGGCCCAGGCCGGCGAGAAACTGGTCGTGGCGGCAACGCCGGTCCCCCATGCCGAGATCCTCGAGCTGATCAAGCCGACCCTGGCCAAAGAAGGCGTGGACCTGGAAATCAAGGTCTTCACCGACTACGTACAACCGAACACCCAGGTGGCCGAGAAACACCTGGACGCCAACTACTTCCAGACCAAGCCGTACCTGGATGGCTTCAACAAAGGCAAGGGCACCAACCTGGTCACCGTGATCGGCGTGCACGTCGAACCGTTCGGTGGTTACTCGAAGAAAGTCAAAAGCCTGGCTGACCTGAAAGACGGCGCCACCGTGGCCATCCCGAACGAAGGCAGCAACAGCGGCCGTGCCCTGCTGCTCCTGCAGAAAGCCGGTCTGATCACCCTGAAAGACCCGACCAATGCCCTGTCGACACCCAAAGACATCGTCAAGAACGACAAGCACCTGAAATTCAAGGAACTGGAATCGGCCCTGCTGCCACGGGTTCTGGACCAGGTCGACCTGGACATGATCAACACCAACTATGCCCTGGAAGCGGGCCTGAACCCGGCTAAAGACGCGCTGGTGATCGAAGGTGCCGACTCGCCTTACGTGAACTTCCTGGTGGCTCGTCCGGACAACAAGGACAGCGACGCGATCCAGAAACTGGCCAAGGCCCTGACCAGCCCGGAAGTGAAAGCCTTCATCGCCGAGAAGTACAAAGGCGCGGTATTGCCGGCGTTCTGATTCGCGAATAACCCCTTCAAGGTTTGAACGCCGACGAGCAACCAGCGTCGGCGTTTTTTATTTCCCAGCTCCCATCCGGCAAACACCGGCGGTCAATCCGGCCAGTTCCAGGCCGGCTCATCGAGCATGCCCTGGCCGACCACCCCGGTCTGCCCGAGGATTTTCTCCAGGACGATGGAGTTGCACGCCGGGTCCTGTTGCAACGCCGCGATCAGGCGGCTGGCATGGGACACCACCCACACCTGGCATTGCTCCGAAGCCTGAACGATCAGGCGCGCCAAGGCCGGCAGCAGGTCCGGGTGCAGGCTGGTTTCCGGTTCGTTCAGCACCATCAGGGTCGGTGGCCGGGGCGTCAGCAACGCCGCCACCAGCAGCAGATAACGCAAGGTCCCGTCCGACAGCTCGGCAGCCGACAGCGGTCGCAGCAACCCTTCCTGATAGAACTCGATGGCAAAGCGCGCGCCCTGCAATGGCGCGATCTCCAGTCGCGAGCCAGGAAAGGCATCGCTGATGGCTGCGTGCAGGGCTTGGGCATCGCCGACTTCGATAATGGTCCGCAACGCCGCCGCCAGGTCGCGACCGTCGTGATGCAGCACCGGCGTGCGTGTGCCTAGCTGGGGTTGACGCACCGGCGCCTCGGCATCGCTGCGAAAGTGATCATAAAACCGCCAGCCGCGGATGCTCTCGCGCAGCAACAGCACTTCCGGCGAACCGCGCAGATTGCCGACCTGATCGAACAGGCTGTCGAAGCTCGGCGTATGTTGCGCCAGCACCTCCCAGCCACGCCCTTCGCGGGCCTTGACCATCGGCCCCGAGCGTCCCACCAGCAGGCTGGCCGGGCGATACAGGGGGCCGGCCCAGATGCATTCGCGCTTGATCTCCGGGTCCAGGGCAAAATACGAGCTGCTGGGCTCCGGCAACCCGAGGGAAATCGCGTAGCTGAAGTCTTCACCGGCAAACCCCAGGCGCAGGCGCTTGGCCTTTGGGCGCGGCCCGCCTTCGATGGCCACTTCGCCGTTGCGCATGCGCCGGGTGAGGGTGTGCGGTCCGGCCCAGAAGGTCGAATCCAGCCCGCCCTCACGCGCGAGGGCGTTGACCACCCCGCCCTGGGCGGTTTCCGCCAGCAGGCGCAGGGCGCGATAGAGGTTGGATTTGCCGCTGCCGTTGGGGCCGGTGATCAGGTTCAGTCGACCCAGGGGCACCACCAATTGGTTGATCGAGCGGTAGTTGGCGACCGCCAGGGTCTTGAGCATGGAAAGCGTCCTGCCGGATGAGTCGAGTCGTTGATGTGCACGTAGGGAACCCTGTTCTACGCTAACAGTCGTAACGGCACTGGCGAAACTGTATTACGCAAAGGAGCGTGCATGAAAGGGCAGCGAACACAGTGGACGGTCGCCCTCGGCCTGGCAGCGCTCTTGAGTGGGTGCGGTCATGAAAAGCCGCCTGCAGCCGAGCGCCCCCGGGTCTTTGTCGAACAGGTGCAGCTCAAGGATTTCGGTGCTGCCGTGACCCTGACGGGCGATGTCCAGGCCCGGGTCCAGACCGATCTGTCGTTCCGTGTCGGTGGCAAGATCATCCAGCGCAATGTCGACGTCGGTGCGCGTATCTCCGCCAAACAGGTGCTCGCCAGGCTCGATCCCAAAGACCTGCAAACCAATGTCGACACCGCCCAGGCCGAGGTCAACGCCCAGCAGGCGCGGGTGCAGCAGACCAGCGCGGCGTTCGTCCGTCAGCAGAAACTCCTGCCCAAGGGTTATACCAGTCGCAGCGAATACGATTCGGCCCAGGCTGCCTTATTGAGCAGCAAGAGCGCGCTTACGGCGGCCCAGGCACAGTTGGCCAATGCCCGCGAACAGTTGAGCTACACCTCGCTGATCGCCGAGGCCCCCGGGGTGATCACTGCCCGCCAGGCCGAGGTCGGGCAGGTGGTGCAGGCGACCATGCCGATCTTCAGCCTGGCCCGCGACGGCGAACGCGACGCGGTGTTCAACGTCTACGAGTCGCTGCTGGTGGAGCCGCCCGGCGACCAGAGCATCACCGTGACCCTGCTCGACAAACCGGCTATCCAGGCCACCGGCAAGGTCCGTGAAGTGACCCCGGCCGTCTCGGCCCAGAGCGGCACCGTGCAGGTCAAGGTCGCCCTCGGCGCGCTGCCGGCCGGCATGGACCTGGGCTCGGTGGTCAGCGCCACCGTCACTGCCCCCGGCAAAGCCAGCATCGAACTGCCCTGGTCGGCCCTGACCAAGGACATCAGCGAACCGGCCGTATGGCTGGTGGACGATAGCGGCAAGGTCAGCCTGCACCGGGTCAAGGTCGGGCGCTATCTGACCGGCCATGTGATCATCAGCGACGGCCTCCAGGGCGGCGAAAAGGTGGTGATCGCCGGTGGGCAGTTGCTCCATCCGGACATGTTGGTGGAGATTGCCGCGCAACCGGCCAAGGGAGCCCAGCCATGAAGCGCCTGTCGCTGGTGTTGCTGGGTGGCGCCTTGCTGGTCGCCTGCTCGAAACAGGAGCCGGCTCCCGAACCGGTGCGCCCGGTGTTGTTCGTCGAGGTCAAGCCGGCACTGGAACAGAGCCTCGGGCGTTTCGCCGGGAGCATCCAGGCGCGTTATGAAAGCACCCTGGGTTTTCGCGTCTCGGGACGCATTGCCCGGCGCTATGTGGATGTCGGCAGCGAAGTGGCGCAGGGCGCCTTGCTCGCCAGCCTCGACCCCACCGATCAACAGAACCAGTTGCGCGCCGCCGAAGGCGATCTGGCACGGGTCCAGGCGCAGTGGATCAATGCCCAGGCCAATGCCCGACGCCAGCAGGAGCTGTTCGACCGTGGCGTCGGCGCCCAGGCACAACTGGACGTCGCCCAGACCGACCTGAAAACCACCGGCGCCTCCCTCGAACAGGCCAAGGCCTCGGTCAGCCAGGCCCGCGACCAGCTCGGTTACAGCGAACTGCACAGCGACCACGCGGCGGTGGTCACCGCCTGGAAAGCCGAGGCCGGCCAGGTGGTCAGCGCCGGCCAGCAAGTGGTGACACTGGCGCGTCCGGATATCAAGGAGGCGGTCATCGACCTGCCGGCCCCCCTGGCCGATCAACTGAGCGAGGGCGTCGAATTCCGCGTCGCCAGCCAGCTCGACCCCAGCGTCAACACCACCGCGCACCTGCGGGAGATCGAGCCCCAGGCCGACAGCGCCACCCGCACCCGGCGCGCCCGGCTGACCCTGGCCGAAACTCCGGCGGCGTTTCGCCTGGGCAGCTCCATCAGCGTCACCCTCAGCTCGGCCATCGAACCACGGGCCCGCCTGCCACTCTCGGCCCTGCTGGAAAGCGAGGGGCAGACGCGGGTCTGGATCATCGACCCACAGAGCCAGACGGTCGCGCTGCGCGAGGTCCGGGTGCTCAGTCGCGATGCCGACGGCGTGCTGCTGGCCTCCGGCGTCAAACCCGGCGAACGGGTGGTGAGTGCCGGAGTGAACAGCCTGAAACCGGGGCAGAAAGTCAAAGTCGCTGAGGAAAAAGCCCAATGAAAGGGTCCTTCAACCTGTCCGAGTGGGCCCTCAAACACCAGTCGTTCGTCTGGTACCTGATGTTCGTCGCGCTGTTGATGGGAGTGTTTTCCTACATCAACCTGGGGCGCGAGGAAGATCCGTCCTTCACCATCAAGACCATGATCATCCAGACCAAATGGCCTGGCGCCACGGTGGATGACACCCTGGAGCAGGTCACCGACCGCATCGAGAAAAAACTCGAAGAGCTCGACTCCCTCGACTACGTGAAGAGTTACACCCGGCCGGGCGAGTCGACGGTGTTCGTGTTCCTGCGCGACACCACCAGCGGCAAGGACATCCCGCAGATCTGGTACCAGGTGCGCAAGAAGATCGACGATATTCGCGGCGACTTCCCCCAGGGTATCCAGGGGCCGGGGTTCAACGACGAGTTCGGCGATGTGTTCGGTTCGGTCTACGCCTTCACCAGCGACGGCCTGAGCATGCGCCAGTTGCGTGACTACGTGGAACAGGTGCGGGCGCAGATCCGCGATGTGCCGGGGTTGGGCAAGATCCAGATGATCGGCGAGCAGGACGAAGTGCTCTACCTGAACTTCTCCACCCGCAAGCTGGCCGCCCTGGGCATCGACCAGCGCCAGGTGGTGCAGAGCCTGCAATCGCAGAACGCGGTGACCCCGGCCGGGGTGATCGAAGCGGGTCCCGAGCGGATTTCGGTACGGGCTTCCGGGCAATACGCCTCGGAGAAAGACCTGGAAGCGGTCAACCTCAAGCTCAATGACCGTTTCTACCGGCTGGCGGATATCGCCGAGATCAGCCGCGGTTATGTCGACCCGCCGACCCCGCTGTTCCGCTACAACGGCCAGCCGGCCATCGGCCTGGCGATCGCCATGAAGAAGGGTGGCAATATCCAGGATTTCGGCAAGAGCCTACACACGCGCATGGACAGCCTGACCGCCGAACTGCCGGTGGGCGTCGGCGTGCACAAGGTTTCCGACCAGGCCGAAGTGGTGGAAAAGGCCGTCGGCGGCTTCACCAGTGCCTTGTTCGAAGCGGTGATCATCGTCCTGGTGGTGAGCTTTATCGCCCTCGGCATGCGTGCCGGACTGGTGGTGGCCTGCTCGATCCCGCTGGTGCTGGCGATGGTCTTCGTGTTCATGGAATACAGCGGCATCACCATGCAGCGGATTTCCCTGGGCGCACTGATCATCGCCCTCGGCCTGCTGGTGGACGATGCGATGATCACCGTGGAAATGATGGTCACGCGGTTGGAGAAGGGCGACACCAAGGAGCAGGCCGCCACATTCGCCTATACCTCGACGGCCTTTCCAATGCTCACCGGGACCCTGGTGACCGTGGCCGGCTTCGTGCCCATCGGCCTCAATGCCAGCTCCGCCGGGGAATACACCTTCACCCTGTTCGCGGTGATCGCCGTGGCGATGCTGGTGTCGTGGATCGTCGCGGTACTGTTCGCGCCGGTGATCGGCGTGCATATCCTCAGTGAAAAAGTGAAGGGTCATAACGCGGAGCCGGGCCGGATTGCCCGGGGCTTCAATGCCGGTTTGCTCTGGTCGATGCGCAATCGCTGGTGGGCCATCGGCCTCACGGTGCTGATCTTTGCCTTGTCGGTGTTCTGCATGCGTTTTGTGCAGAACCAGTTCTTTCCGTCCTCTGACCGCCCGGAGATCCTCGTCGACCTCAACCTGCCGCAAAACGCCTCGATCAACGAGACGCGCAAGGCGGTGGACCGGCTTGAGGCGAGCCTCAAGGACGACCCGGACATCCTGCGCTGGAGCAGCTATATCGGCGAGGGCGCGATCCGTTTCTACCTGCCCCTCGACCAGCAATTGCAGAACCCGTACTACGCGCAACTGATCATCGTCAGCAAGGGCCTGGAGCAGCGTGCCGCCTTGATCGAACGGTTGAACAAGCGCCTGCGGGAGGATTTCGTCGGCATCGGCAGCTTTGTCCAGACCCTGGAAATGGGCCCGCCGGTGGGGCGGCCGTTGCAGTACCGGGTCAGTGGCAAGGACATCGACCAGGTGCGCAAGCATGCTATCGAGCTGGCAACCATCCTCGACAAGAACCCCAATGTCGGCGAAACCATCTACGACTGGAACGAGCCGGGCAAGGTCCTGCGCATCGATATCGCCCAGGACAAGGCGCGGCAGTTCGGTTTGTCATCCGAGGATGTGGCGAGGCTGATGAACAGCATTGTCAGCGGTTCGCCGGTGACCCAGGTCAAGGACGACATCTACCTGATCAACGTGGTCGGGCGCGCGGTGGACAGTGAACGGGGCACGCCGGAAACCTTGCAGAACCTGCAGATCGTCACGCCCAACGGGGTGTCGATTCCGTTGCTGGCGTTCGCCACCGTGCGTTATGAACTGGAGCAGCCGCTGGTCTGGCGCCGTGACCGTTTGCCGACCATTACCCTCAAGGCCGGTGTGCGCGGCAACTTGCAGCCGACCGATCTGGTCAAGCAACTGAAGCCCGATATCGACCAGTTCGCCGCCGGCTTGCCGGTGGGCTACAAGGTGGTCACCGGCGGTACGGTGGAGGAGAGCGGCAAGGCCCAGGGCCCGATTGCCAAGGTGGTGCCGCTGATGCTGTTCCTCATGGCGACCTTCCTGATGATCCAGTTGCACAGCGTGCAGAAGATGTTCCTGGTGGCCAGTGTCGCGCCCCTGGGGCTGATCGGCGTGGTCCTGGCGCTGGTGCCGACGGGCACGCCGATGGGCTTTGTGGCGATCCTTGGGATCCTGGCGCTGATCGGCATCATCATTCGCAACTCGGTGATCCTGGTGACCCAGATCGACGAGTACGAGCGCAATGGTTATGCGCCGTGGGATGCGGTGGTGGAGGCGACGGAGCATCGGCGCAGGCCGATTCTGCTGACGGCGGCAGCGGCGAGCCTGGGGATGATCCCGATTGCCCGGGAAGTGTTCTGGGGCCCGATGGCCTACGCGATGATCGGCGGGATCGTGGTGGCGACGGTGCTGACGCTGATGTTCCTGCCGGCGCTGTATGTGGCGTGGTACAGGATTCGGGAGCCGGAGCCGGAGGCTCAATCGTAAAGGCGATCCTTGCAAGGTCTCGGTCATACACGAAATAACGACCCGCCACGGACCTGTAAGAGCCTGGCTTGCCAGCGATAGCGTACTTGAGATCGCCATCGAGGGCAGGCCAGGCTCGGCAGAAAAGTGTTCATCCGTCAGTGTTGGCGATTCACCAGCACGCTCAATACATCGCAGCCTTCTTGCAGCAACAGCGCTGCCGCTTCGCTGATGGCGCTCAGATCATCGTTGTCGACTGTTTGCACACTCATCAACGACAGGCTTTTCAACAGGCATTTTGCTGCTCGGAAGCGTTGCTCGGCACAGGCGAGGAGCGCTGCATGGGGGGCGCTGGTGTCGATCAGAAGAACAGAAAAGCTGTTGGGGTTGTCGGTTTGGGCCAGATAGCGACTCATGGGTGTGACTCCTGAATATTGAGTATTGGTACACCCTGGAGAAATTCGAGCTTGCACACCCGGTCGCTGAATCGACAGCGACGGGCTGAACTATGGAGGCGGCGATTGGCGTTCCGCAAGCTGATCTGTGTAAGCATTTTTGTTTTTCGCTACGTCCAGCCCATACGGCGGATGTTGATTTTTGCTGTATATAGAAACAGTATTTTTGTTTCGCAATGAATAGAAAATGCCGTAAGAAAGTCGCCTATCGACGGGATCAGTGGTGGCGATATGGTTACAAGAGATGAAATTCAGCGCTTTATCCGTTCAGAGGTCGACCGAGGTTTTTTTGAACAGCTTGAGATATCCATTCCTCAAACGTTCCAAAAGGCCTTGGAGGACAGCCAGCAGCTTTTGCATACGCCACAAGAACATCTTCGAGGGCAACTGCGGCACTGTTTCGTGCAGGAGGCCATGGGAGCCATGAAGCGTTGGGTGCCTATCATCCGAGACACCGACCCCAAAGGTAGCTACTACGTCCTGCTCGCCCTTGGGAGGCTACGAATCACCTCTGTGGTGTTGCCATGGCAAAAAGATGTCCGGCCGGCGAAGTACAGAGCCGAGCTCAAGACGCTCAACGAATCACTGGCTGCTACCCAGGTGGATTGGATCGATAAGCTGACCCAACCCTCCTGCGAAGAACTGATGCACGCCTTGGTGATTGTGCAGGCGCCACCTCCAGGGTATTTCAGTCAGGCTGAACCGCTTGGAATCACGGTTGCCGTGCCCTATTTCAATGGCAAGGGCTTCCACATGAGCTGCACACTCCGAGAGCTTATCGACGGCTATGCTGATGTACGGGCAACGGATTCCAAGGATGTTGCCTGGACGAAATTGCGAGATAAGATGCAGCACGCCGAAGATGCGAACGATCAAACCGATGATTAGCAGCCAGCCTAGAGGTCAATCATGAGAAGCGTTCAGCCCGCTCGCATCAAGCAATTGCGCCTGTCGCTTGGCATTACCCAGGCGGCTTTCGCAGATCTGATTGGGCGTACCTCGGGAACTGTGTCCAAATGGGAGAGTGGCTTTCAAGCTCCCGATTCTGATGCTGCTCGGCGTTTGTGTGATGTTTTTGACATCAGCGAAAACTGGTTGCTTGAAGCACCGTTTACGGCAGAACGAAGCACTCCGTTTTTCTTCCGCTCTCAGTCCAACACTACGAACAGTGCAAGAGATATTGCCGGGGTTCGGTTGGAATGGCTTCAGGAGGTTGTCTACAAACTTCAGGAGAGCCTGGAGTTTCCACCCGTCAACGTTCCGCATCTGGCCGAGATCAATTGCGAGCTGATTTCCGATCAGGAAATCGAGCAGATCGCCAGTGACTGCCGTCAGGCTTGGGGGTTGGGTTTTGCGCCGATCCCGGATGTTGTTCAGGTTATGGAGAATGTTGGCATCGTTTGTGCCAGAACTTCCCTTGGCTATCTGAAGGTGGAGGGGGTATCCAATTGGCATGAGTTGGATCAGAGACCCTACGTACTGCTGGTCGACGATAAGGCCAATGGAATTCGTAGTCGCTTCGATGCGGCTCATGAGTTGGGCCATATCGTATTGCATCGTTATGTCACCCAGGAGCACTACAAAACAAGGCATGCATTGCTGGAAGCTCAGGCCCATCGTTTTGCGAGTGCTTTTTTGTTGCCTGCCGAGCGCTTCAGTCGGGAGGTACGCTGGCCGACGCCGGATACCTTGTTGGAATTGAAACCTCGTTGGAAGGTTTCGGTTGCAGCCATGATCACGCGTTGCCAGGAGCTGGCAATGATCAACGACACCACCGCGACCCGGCTGTGGTGCGCGCGTGCCGCCAGGGGCTGGGCCAAGGGAGAGCCCATGGAGGCTGATTTTGAGTTTGAAAGGCCAAAAGTTGTAGGTCGAGGCGTGAAGATGCTTGTGGAAAACAAGGTGCTTTCGCGGCTACAGGTCAGGCGATTGCTGGGGCTTCCCGTGGGCGTGCTGGAAAGACTTTGTCATCTGGAGGAGGGCTACTTTGACTCCCTTGATAAACCTCAGGTGGTTGAACTGCTGCTCAGGCAAAAAGCCAGGCCCAAAAGAGCAACGGGTGGGGTAAGTGCCAATATTCTTGGTTTCCACGGCAGAGGCTAGACATTTATGAGTGCTGCGGCTCGACTCAATGCTGAGTCGAGCCGCAACCGCAGGAATCACTCCGCCGTAGACGGTTTCTCCCACAAATTGATCCCGCCTTCCTGGGCAAAACGATCGATCTGCGCCAGTTCTTCCTGGGTGAAACTCAGGTTCTTCAGCGCGCCGACGTTCTCGATGATCTGCTCCGGCCGGCTGGCGCCGATCAGGGCCGAGGTCACTCGTGGGTCACGCAGGGTCCAGGCCAAGGCCAATTGCGCCAGGCTCTGGCCGCGACGCTGGGCGATCTCGTTCAACGCCCGCACGTGGGCGATATTTGTCTCGGACAAATGCGAGGCCTGCAACGAACCGCCGCCCGGACGATTGACCCGCGCATCCTTCGGCACGCCATTGAGGTATTTGTCGGTCAGCAGACCTTGTGCCAAGGGGGTAAAGGCAATCACCCCGGTACCCAGCTCCTCGACGGTGTCCAGCAGGTCCTTTTCCACCCAGCGATTGAGCAGGTTGTAGGCCGGCTGGTGAATCAGCAGCGGGACTTTCCATTCTTTCAGCAGCGCGGCGATCTCGCGGGTTTTCACCCCGGAGTACGACGAGATGCCGATATACAGCGCCTTGCCCTGCTGCACGGCGCTGGCCAGGGCGCTGGCGGTTTCTTCCAGCGGGGTGTCCGGGTCGAAGCGGTGCGAATAGAAGATATCCACATAGTCCAGGCCCAGGCGTTGCAGGCTCTGGTCGAGGCTGGCGAGCACGTATTTGCGCGAACCGCCGCCCTGGCCGTAAGGGCCGGGCCACATGTCCCAGCCGGCTTTGCTGGAAATGATCAGTTCATCGCGGTACTGCTTGAAGTCTTCGCGCAGCAGACGGCCGAAGTTGATCTCGGCGCTGCCGTAGGGCGGGCCGTAGTTGTTCGCCAGGTCGAAGTGGTTGATGCCCAGGTCGAAGGCGGTGCGCAACAGCGCGCGCTGGGTGTCGATCGGCGTGCTGTCGCCGAAGTTGTGCCACAGGCCCAGGGACAGCGCCGGTAGTACCAGCCCGCTGCGTCCGACGCGGCGGTAGGGAATGGAGTCGTAGCGGTTTTCGGCAGCTTGGTAAGTCATCGAACCCTCTCTCGTTTGGCAGTAGATACAGATCGTCGCTATAAAAATCGGTTGGCCGGCCGCGCCAGCCCCAGGTGCTCGCGCAGCGTGGTGCCTGGGTACTCTGTTCTGAACAGCCCGCGGCGTTGCAGTTCCGGGACGACACTGGCGGCAAAGTCTTCCAGCCCGCCCGGCAGATGCGGCACCAGCACGTTGAAGCCATCCGCCGCACCCTGTTCGAACCAGGCCTGCAACTCGTCGGCAATCTGCGTCGGCGTACCGATCAGGCTGTAGTGCCCGCGTCCGCCGGCGATACGCCGTCCCAGCTGGGCCAGGGTCAGGTTTTCCGCGCCGGCCAGTTCGGTCAGCAGTTGCTGGCGGCTTTGCTGGCCGCTGTCGGTCAGCGGTAGCTCAGGCAATGGGCCGTCCAGCGGGTATCCAGACAGATCGAAGTTACCCAGCATACGCCCAAGTAGCGCGACGCCAACCTCCGGCTCGACCCATTGCTGAAACGATTCATATTTTTCCCGGGCCTCGGCCTCGCTCTGGCCGACCACGACAAAGACCCCGGGCATGATTTTCAGTGAGTCGGTCGAACGTCCGAACTTCGCCAGGCGGCCTTTGAGATCGGCATAAAACGCCTGGGCCTTGCTCAACGAAGTTTGCGCGGTGAACACCACTTCGGCGGTCTGCGCCGCCAGCTCACGGCCGAGCTCCGAGGAGCCGGCCTGGACGATCACCGGCTGGCCCTGGGGCGAGCGGGCGACGTTCAGCGGGCCCTTGACCTTGAAGTGTTCGCCACTGTGATTCAACACATGCAAGCGCGCCGGGTCGTAGTACTGGCCGCTGGATTTGTCGCGGGTAAAAGCGTCGTCCTCCCAGCTGTCCCACAAGCCGGTGACCACCTGGTGAAACTCCCGCGCCCGGCTGTAGCGTTCGGCGTGGCCGATATGTTCGGTGCGCCCGAAGTTCTGGGCCTCGGCGGCGTTGTCCGAGGTCACCAGGTTCCAGCCGGCGCGCCCGCCGGACAGATGATCCAGCGAGGCGAACTTGCGGGCCACATGGTACGGCTCGTTGTAGCTGGTGGTGGCGGTGGCGATCAGGCCGATGTGATCGGTCACCGCGCTTAACGCCGACAGCAAGGTCAGCGGTTCGAAGTGTTCCGAGCGGGCCATGCGGCTGGCGATTTCAGCGCTGGGCGCGGCGACGCTGTCGGCAACGAACAGGGCATCGAACTTCGCCGCCTCGGCGACGCGGGCCAGTTGCTTGTAGTGGGCGAAATCCAGCCCGGCGTTGGCCGGCACATCCGGATGGCGCCAGGCCGCGACGTGGTGCCCGGTGGCCATCAGGAAGGCGCCGAGTTTCAGCTGGCGCGGGGTGTGGGTCATGACAGAGTCCTTGGCGATTTATTGAGGGTTGGTGCACGCAACGGCTCAAAAATCCTTGCGCAACTGGATGCCGAAGTAGCGCTGGTCATCCCGTGGCACGGCGCGGTAGATGTAGTTGCCGCCGCTGGCCAGCAAGGGTGAATAGGATTTGTCGGCGAGGTTTTTCCCCAGCAGAGCGACCCGCCAGCCCTGGCTGTAATCGGCCAGGGCAATGCTCGCGTTCCAGATCCCATAGGCGCCTTGCACGGTGTCGGGGTTCTGGCTGATGTCGTACTGCACCTGGCTCTGCCAACTGAAGTCGGTACCCAGTTCGACATCCAGGCCGTTGTCCAGGGGGATGCTGTAGTCGGCGCGCACGTAGCTCTTCCAGTCCGGGCTGAACGGCAGCGGCTTGCCGTTGACGTTGCAGCTGGCCGCCGCCCCCGGCGGGCAGGAGAATTCGTCGATCCGCGCCTTGGTGTAGGCCAGTGCGCCGGAGAACTTGAGGTTGCGGGTGGCCTGCAAGGCGTAATCGGCTTCCACGCCTTCGGTGCTGACGCTGCCGGCGTTGATCAGGCGCGTCACCACTTGCCCGGCGACGGTGTCGAAGAAGTTCGCCTGGTAGTTGCTGTAGTCGCTGTGGAACACCGCCAGGTTGGTGGTCAGGCGATTGTTCCAGCTGGTGGCCTTGATCCCGGCTTCCCAGGTGTTGGAGGTTTCCGGTTTCAGCGCGTCGGTGTCCCGGGGCTGCATGTTGAAGAACACGTTGTAGGCCGGGCCTTTGTAGCCGCGCGAATAGGTCAGGTAGGTGGTCACCGCATCGCTCAGGTCGTACTGCACGCCGAGACGCCCGGACCAGCCGTCTTCGGCCACCGAACCGCTGCTGCTGGTGGCGGGCTGGATGCCGCTGACGGTGGTGGCGGAGGTGGAGACGCGGCGGTGGTCGTAGGACAGGTCGTCGTGGGATCCAGCGCAGGCCGGCGATGCCGCGAAACGCCGATGTGAAGTTGAAGGTGGTTTCGCCGAACGTCGAGTAGCTGTCGCTGGTGGTGCCGTAGTTGGCGACGCCGCGATTGACGCTGCCGGGCGCGGTGAGGGTGCGCTGGTAGGTCTCTTCGTCCTTGCCGTGCAGGTAGAACAGGCCGCCGACGTATTCCAGGAATTGCCCCTTGGGTGAGGCCAGGCGCAGTTCCTGGGAGTACTGGTTGAAGTCCAGCGCGCCCTGGTCGGCGGTGCCGGGGAAAGCGGCGCTGATGGTGCTCAGGCGATCGGCGTCCTGGTACTGGTGGTTGCTCCAGCCGCGCCAGGCGGTGATCGAGGTCAGGGTGTAGTCGCCCAGGTTCCAGTCCAACTGGCCGGACAGGCCCTTGTTGATATCGTCGACATCGGTGCGGGTGTCGGTGTTGATGTCGCGGTTGTCGCTGGAGCCCCGGACCGGGTTCAACGCATTGGCGAAGGCCGGGGTCAGGGACTTGCTGACCACGCCGTTGGGCGCGTTGTCGTGGGACTCCATGTAGTCGGCGGCGAAGGTGAATTTCACGTCTTCGTTGGGGGTGAACTCCAGCTTGCCGCGTACGCCCTTGTGGTTGTAGCCGTTGACTTCCTGGCCGTTGGCCTTGTTCTCGACGTTGCCGTCATAGCTGCCGAACAGGGTGGTCAGCGAGCCTTTCAGGGTCTCTGGAACCAGGCTGCCGCCGATGCCGAAACGGGTACGGCTTTCGTTGCCGCTGTAGTACGACTGGTCGATGTAGCCGTGGGTCTCGGCGGTCGGGGCCTTGGTGACGATGTTCAGTACACCGGCCGAGGCATTCTTGCCGAACAGCGTGCCTTGCGGGCCGCGCAGCACTTCGATGCGGTCGAGGTCGAGCAGGTCGAGGGTGGCCTGGCCGGGACGGCTGTAGACCACGCCGTCGATCACCGTGGCCACGGTGGGCTCGACCCCCGGCGAGGTGGAAATGGTGCCCACGCCACGGATGAACAGCGAGGTGTCCTTGTTCGAAGCGCCGGTGCGGAAGTTCAGCGTCGGCACTTGCTGGACGATGCTGGCGACGCCGTTGCGACTGTCGCGCTCCAGCTGTTCGCCCTCGACCACCGAGACCGCCACCGGGACTTTCTGCAACGATTCCTCGCGCCGCGTGGCGGTGACGGTGACCGGCTTCAGCGTCGGCTCCTGGTCGCTGCTGGCGTCGGCGGCAAACACCACGGATGACGGCAGGGAGGCGAGGCCGGCGAGCAGCCAGCCCAGGTGTGGACGGCGTGGTGTGGCGGCGCGAATCGACTGCGCCAGTGTGGGTTGAACCCCAAGTGTGTTGTGCATGTGTTGCCCGCTCGAAAATGGCCCTGAACCGCTGTCGCTCTGCGTCGACAGCGCCTGAAATTTGTCTTGGGGCATTCGCTCGAGCGAGTAGCAGACAAAGCACTTTGTTAGCGCTAACATCGCCAGTATCGGAAAGGTCGACATAGACCGTCCAATACTAAAAAATTACTTTTATATTCCTTTTGGTTTTCAAGAAGGGTCGCACTTTGACTGCTGACAAATCGCCAGGCCGTAAACGTCGGGGCGCCGGACGCGTCACCCTGAACACGGTGGCCCAGGAGGCCGGGGTCTCGGCGATCACCGTGTCGCGCTATTTCAACAACCCGGAGCAGGTCTCGCCCGAGCGCCGTGAGCGGATCGCGGCGGTGGTCGCGGCCCTGGGCTATGTGCCGAACCTGGTGGCCGGCGGCCTGGCCTCGGCGCGGGGACGGATCGTGGCGATGGTGATCCCGAACATCTCCGGGCCGATCTTCGCCAACACTATCCAGGGCTTCAGCGACACCCTCAGTCGTCACGGCTACCAGTTGCTGCTGGCGTCGAGCTACTTCTCGGCGGAGCAGGAGGAGAGTGCGGTCCGCGCCTTTCTCGGCTGGTCACCGGCGGCGCTGGTGCTGACCAGCCATTTCCATAGCGCGGGCACGGAGAAAATGCTCGCCGAGGCGGATATCCCGGTGATCGAGACCTGGGATTACCAGCCGGAGCGCGAACCGATGCAGATCGGCTTTTCCCATCATGAGGTCGGCGTGACGGCCGCGCGTTACCTGCATGGCAAGGGGTATCGGCGGATCGCCTTTGTGCAGAACAGCGCCCCGGGGGACTTCAGTGCCCTGGAGCGTCGAGACGGCTATGCGGCGACCGTTCGCGAACTGGGACTGGAGCCCTGGGTATTCGCCCCGGATGCCGACCGTGCCCCGTTCGAGGCCGGCAAGCAGGCGATGCAGGTGTTGATGAGTGGCGCGTCGAAACCGGATGCGATCATCTTCGCCAACGACAACCTGGCCGCCGGTGGCTTGCTGGCCGGGCAGCGGGCAGGGTTGAAGATCCCCGAGGACTGCGCGGTGCTGGGCTTCGGCGATTACCCGTTTGCCGAAATGCTCCTGCCGAGCCTGAGCACCATCAAGCCGCCGGCCCTGGAGATCGGCGTGCTGGCGGCGACCCGGGTGCTGGAGAGCCTCGGGGTATTGCCGGCGGACGAGGTGCAACGCTTGAACCTGCTGACTTGCCAACTGATCGAGCGGGAGAGTGCCTGACCTCAAACGGCCTTGGCGAAGACCTCGCTGATCCAGTCGACGAACACCCGCACCCGTGGCGACATATGCCGGTTCTGCGGGTAGAGCACCGACACCGGCATGGGCGGCGGCGGATGGTTCGGCAGGACTTCCTTGAGCAAGCCCTGGTCGATCTGCTCCGCCACCCGGTAATACGGCACCTGGATCAGGCCCAGCCCGGAGACGGCCGAAGCGGCATAGATCTCGGCGCCGAACACCGACACCCGGCCCGCCAGGGGCACTTCCCGCAGCTCGCCGGCCTCGGTGAACTCGAACGGAAACAGCTTGCCGGTGACCCTGGAAACGTAGTTCACCCCCTGGTGCCGGCTCAGGTCCGCGAGGTTTTGCGGTTCGCCGTATTTGCGCAGGTAAGCCGGGCTGGCACAGGTCACCTGGCGCAGGTTGGCGACGCGCCGGCCGACCAGCGAGGAGTCGCCGAGATTGCCCGAACGCAGCACGCAGTCCACGCCCTCGCTGATCAGGTCGATAAAGTGGCTGGCCTCGCTCATCGAGATCTCGATATCCGGGTAACGCTCGAGAAACTGCGGGAGTGCCGGCACCACGAAGTACCTGGCCAGCGTCCCCTGCAAATCCACCCGCAAGCGGCCCTTGGGCGCCACCGAACGGAAGGCCAGTTCGGCTTCTTCCAGCTCCGCCAGCAACTGCACGCAGCGTCGGTAATACGCCTCGCCATCCAGGGTCGGGCGCACGCGCCGCGTACTACGCTCCAACAGCCGGGTGCCGAGCCAGGCCTCGAACTGATTCAGGGTGTGGGTCAGTGTCGCGCGGGGCAGGTTCAGGTCTTCGGCGGCCAGGGTGAAGCTGCTGCGCTCGTAGATCCGTACAAAAACCTTCATGGCCTTGACCTGGTCCATGGGCGCTCCGTTGCAATTGATTGTTGGCGATTATTGAACAGTCAAGCCAACTATCGAGCATTTATCACCCTGGGTAAACATGTGAAATTGGCGCCACACGCAACCCACACCCCAGGAGATTCGACATGACTACCCAGACTCGGAAAGTGGCCATCGTTACCGGCGCTTCACGCGGCATCGGTGCTGTTATCGCCCGCCAGCTGGCGGCGGAAGGTTTTGCCGTCGCCATCAACTACGCCAGCAGCGCCAACGAGGCTTCGGCGCTGGTGGTGGAACTGCGCCAGGCCGGACACACGGCCATAGCGATCAAGGCCGATGTCGCCAGTTCCACCGATGTTGCCCGCCTGTTCGATGAGACCGAGCAGCAACTGGGCAAGGTCGATGTGCTGGTCAACAACGCCGGGATTCTCAAGGTCCTGCCGTTGGCCCAGCACAGCGACGAACTGTTCGAGCAGACCTTTGCGATCAACACCCGTGGCACCTTCAACACCCTGCGCGAAGCCGCGACGCGGATGAATGACGGCGGTCGCATCGTCAACTTCTCCAGCAGCACCGTGGCCCTGAACCTGCCGGGTTATGCGGTGTATATCGCCAGCAAGGCGGCGGTGGAGTCCTTGACCCACGTGTTCTCCAAGGAACTGCGCGGCCGCCAGATCACCGTCAACGCGGTGGCTCCTGGTCCGGTGGCGACTGAATTGTTCCTTCACGGCAAGAGTGAAGAGCAGATCCAGACCTTCGCCAAGATGCCGCCGCTGGAGCGTCTCGGTCAGCCGGAAGATATCGCCGCTGTCGTGTCCTTTCTGGTCAGCCCGGCCGCTGGCTGGGTCAACGGCCAGATCCTGCGGGCCAATGGCGGCCTGGTCTGATCAGCGCATCCCCCTCTGCATGATCGCCCGGTTCGCTGCCATATCGACCCCTCCCGGGATGGCGCCGAAGTGGTCAAGGCCATGGCCGATCGGGTGCGGGCTGAGATGTTCCGACGGATCGGGTTGGAGGATTTGTTGCGGGTTGGCGACCGTTGAAGGGGCTGGTTTCGATCTACAGTGTTAGTAAGGGATGAGCGTCTGAATCAAGTCATGTGTGGTGTTCAAAATGGCTTTCGCCGCACCGCCGCGAAGACGGCATAACTGACAACACTGCACCTCGGAGGATCCCCCCCATGCACACCGCCATCATTCTCGCCATCGGCCTGGTCCTGCTCGGCGGCACGCTGTTCTTCGGCCAGCGCCTGGGCATCAGCCGGCAGATCCTCGGCGCCGGCTTTCTCGGCATGTGGCTGCTGGCGACCATCGTCAACGGCGCCATCGGCGTGATCACCGCCCACCAGAGCCTCCTTTCGGAGGTGATGATCGGGCTGGCGGTGTTCGGCTTGCCGGCCATCGCCATGGCCTTGTTCATGGTGCTGGACCAGGCCTGATCCCGGGTTTCAACGGACCAGATGCAGGAACTGCATATGCCGTTCGTACTGGTCGAGGATGTCGTTGATGATCTGCTCCTTGCTGTAGCCCATCAGGTCATAGTCCTGGCTGCCTTCGCGCAGGTGCACTTCGGCGCGGTAGTAGCGGCGGTTGCGCAGCTCCTTGGGACCCATGCCGCCACGGGCGAAGGACGGCGTGAAGTAGCCGCGCATCTGCACCTGGTAGATGAACGGATGCTGGTCGCCATGGCCGATTTCCAGGCTGACGCTGTCATTGGCCGGGTCCGGCTGCGTGACCACGTTCAGGCCCTTCTCGACAAACCCCGCACTGACTTCCTCGATAGCCGGACGTACCGTCTGGTCGAGGAAGCGATACACCTCGTCCCGCGACGGAAAGTGCACCGCCTGGCTCAGGCGCTGGCGCCAGCCGCTGCGTCGTGAACTGGACAGCGGTGCCAGGGAGTGCAACTGGGCGATCTGCTTCTGCGACTCCAGGTAGAACGCCTTGTGCAGCCCCCACATCATCAGCAGCAGGATCAACGAGAACGGCAGTGAAGTCAGCACCACCGCCGATTTCAGCGCGTCGATGCTGCCGGAGAACAGCAGCGCGCTGGTGATCAGCGCGGTCATCGCGCCCCAGAACACCCGCAGCCATTTCGGCCCGTCTTCGTCGGCGCTGCCGCCACGGGCGGAGAGTGTCGAGAGCACCACGGTGCCGGAGTCGGCCGAGGTGACGAAGAACACGAAGCTGATAAACACCGTGATCGCAATCACGGTCCTGCTCCAGGGATAGGTTTCCAGCAACAGGTACAGGGTTCGCGACGGGTCGTCGATGGCCGACTGGCCGAGGGCAGTCATGCCGTGGTTGAGCACCTGGTCGATGGCGCTGTTGCCGAAGATCGACATCCACGCCAGGGTGAAGCCCAGCGGAATCAGCAGCACGCCGAAGACGAACTCGCGAATGGTCCGGCCGCGGGAAATCCGCGCGATAAACAGGCCCACGAACGGCGACCAGGCAATCCACCAGGCCCAGTAGAACACCGTCCAGCCGCCCAGCCAGTCACTCGGTTTGTCGTAGGCGTAGAGGTCGAAACTCTTGGTCGGCAGTGCGCCGAGGTAGTCGCCGACGTTCTGGATCAGGGTGTTGAGCAGGTGCTGGGTGGGCCCGGCGAACAGCACGAACAGCAGCAGTGCGCAGGCCAGCAGCATGTTGATATCGGACATCACCCGCACGCCCTTGTCGACGCCGGCGACCGCGACGGCGATGGCCGCGCCCATCATCAGGGTGATCAGCCCGACCTGGATCCACTGGGTGTGGGGCACGTGGAACAGGTAGTCCAGGCCCGAGTTCAGGTGCAGCACGCCAAAGCCCATGTCGGCGCCGAGGCCGAACACCGTGGCGATAATGCCGAAGCCGTCCACGGCATAACCGATGGGCCCGTTGATGCGCTTGCCGATCAACGGGTACAGCGCCGAGCGCAGGGCCAGCGGCAGGTTATGCCGGTAGGCGAAGTAGGCCAGGGCCATGCCGACGAAGGCGAACACGCCCCAGCCGTGCAGGCCCCAGTGCAGAAACAGGATCTGCATGGCCTGGCGCGCGGCGGCCTGGGTCCCGGCCTCGCCCTGGGGCGGTTGCATCAGGTGGGTCAGGGGCTCGGAGACGCAGAAGAAGAACAGGGTGATGCTGATCCCGGCGGCGAACAGCATGCCGGCCCAGGACAGGTAGCTGAACTCGGGTTCGTCGTGGTCGGCACCGAGCTTGATCTTGCCGTAGCCGGACAAGGCGGTGACCACCACGAAGACCAGGTACAGGGTCATCGCCAGCATGTAGTACCAGCCGACCGTATTGGCCGCCCAGTTCTGCGCCGCCAGCAGCCATTGGCCGGCGGCTTCGGGCAGGGCAATGACCACCAGGCCGAACAGCAGGATGAAGCTTGCGGCGAAGTAGAACACCGGCGGGTTCATGCGGATCAGGCCGCTGCTGGAAGGGGGTGACGTGCTCATGAAACGGGCACCTCAAGAACATGAAACGTGGCTGGACATCTCGGACTCAGCAAAGGCAAGCCTCCTGTTGTGAGCGGGCAGCGAACCGCCGGTTTAACTTGAACGAACGGTCAAGTTAAACACGGATAGGGCT
>Ga0302157_10000621_pt1 | contig 46098 bp, 37 predicted proteins | sample I_Bog_N3_3_FD_193502 | JGI IMG/M metagenome (GOLD analysis project Ga0302157, IMG submission 193502) | Peat permafrost microbial communities from Stordalen Mire near Abisko, Sweden - I_Bog_N3_3 | ecosystem: Environmental > Terrestrial > Soil > Wetlands > Peat | place: Sweden: Abisko, Stordalen...
TGTCGGAAGAACGTGGCCCGGTTCAGCCCGGCACGATCGGCGATCTGGGCGACGGTCGTCTCCTCGTACCCCTCTTCCACGAACAGGCTGAGCGCGGCGGCCTCCAGGCGCTCGCGTGCATCCGGAGCCCATCTGCTCATCTGCGCAGCCTAGGCGAGGCGACCGAATCGCATCACCTGCGACGTTGAAGCGACTGAGTCGCATCATCGTGTAGAGTGATGCGACCAAATCGCATCGGCGGTCCGAACGCGGCGCTCGCCGCGCAGACTCAGCTGTCGAGACAGGGACAAGGAGAACCCCATGCGCATCTTCGTGACCGGTGCCTCCGGCTGGATCGGCTCGGCTCTGGTGCCCGAACTCATCGACGCCGGACACCAGGTCCTCGCGCTGGCACGTTCGGACGCCTCCGCCATGGTGGTCGCCGACAGGGGCGCTGAGGTGCTGCGCGGTAACCTGCATGACGTCGACGTACTGCGCGCCGGCGTCCTCGACAGTGACGGCGTCATCCATCTGGCCTTCGTCGTGCCCAGCGTGAGCGAGGCGGCAACGCGGACCGACGCCAAGGCCATCGATACGTTTGTCCGCGGTCTCGCCGGCTCCGGCAAGCCCTTGGTGGTCTCCGGGGGAACGCTCGTCACCCCGGGACGCGCCACGACCGAACGCGACGAGCTGGTCGCCGCCGGGCCCATCGCCGCCCGGATCACCAACATGCAGGCCGCACTGGCCGCCGCACACGAGGGCGTCCGTTCGTGCCTCGTCATGCTGCCCCGCTCGGTGCACGGCGTAGGAGATCATCACGGATTTGTTCCGCAGCTCATCTCCATGGCACGGGCCAAGGGCGTCTCCGGGTACATCGGTGCCGGAACCAGTCGTTGGCCTGCCGTCCATGTGAAGGACGCCGCGAAGCTGTACCGGTTGGCTGTCGAGCGGGCACCCGCAGGTGCGGTGCTCCACGCCGTCGGCGATGAAGGCGTGCCCGTCCGCGAGATCGCTGACGTGATCGGTCGGCACCTGGGTGTGCCGACGACTTCCCTGCCGGCCGAAGAGTTCGGCGGGATGTTCGCTCATCTGCTCGCCACTGACATGCCCGCGTCCAGCACGATCACCCAGGACCTTCTCGGATGGAAACCAATCCACCCCGGCCTCATCGAGGACATCGAGCAGGGCCACTACTTCGTCTGATGACGGCCGGCAGTTGGTCGGCGAAGGATTCGCACGTGGCCGCACGACTCCGGAGTTGGCCCACCTTCGCGCGGACCCGATCGTGAGCCGAGGAACCTTGGCGAAAGGGGACCGTGCCGAACCAGTTCCGCAGCGAACGTCCGCCCGAAGGCGCGGCTGCCTCTCCATCGAACGGAAGGGAATCGACTGCCGCTTCTGCCCGCTGCAAGCGGTCCTGCCGGCGCGCCCGCTCGTCAGGACCATGGGTCGCGTGAGGTCCTGCGGCGAGCTCTGCCATGGTGACCGCGCTCATGGCCGACGCCATAGGCAGCTGGACGGACTCGAGCTGTTCGAGGTCGATGACCACTGACGTGTCGGTGACCCCTTGCCGGGCTCGTGGTGCGTCAGGCACGGGGGCCGGGGTCCTGGAAGGCGGTGCCGTCGAGGTCGGTGCGGGGCCGCGCCAGGTCGACGCTCGGAGCGCCTGGCAACATCGCGATGGCGGTGTCGGCATTCACGAACCGGTGGCACCGAGGGGCAGTCAGTTCTCCGACGGGTACGCCATGACCGGTGACGACGAAGGTCTCACCCCGGTCCGATCCCCTCATGGTTTCGCCACTGCCGATCCTGAGCTGACGTTGCGTGATGTCTCGAGCCGTGACCTCAAGGATTGGACCTCGTGCTCCGCGGTGGTCGTTCGCCTGCCTGCCCATCCGAGTCGACTGACCATGGCCGAACGACGGGCCGGCTCGCTCGGCGTCGCGTGGCGAACGCTCGACGCACTGCCCGCTGCCGCCAGTCCACAATCGGCGACGCCCCGGCCGGCCGCGTGACCGACCCGCCTGGGGCCGGCAGCCCACATGACTCGAACCCGACGGCCTGGTCGAACGCGCCCTCACGTCAGCACCTACCCGTCACCGCCGGCCGGGAAGCTCGAAACCCGCACGCCTGGGACCGAGCGTGGTCAGGTACTGGCGTATCCGCCGAGGTGGGTCAGGGCCCATGTCTCGCCGGACCTTCCGGACGAGGCAAGATGTCGACGGTCGAACCCTTCCCTGAGCTCAGGGAATGGCCAGTGCAGATCGAGTGCCCAGTCCGGGGGCGGCCGCTTCGGTCCACGTGGCGATCTGGACGTCTCCCGGTGAGGCGAAACGTCAGTGTGCCGCGGGGCCGGCCATGCCGAAGAGCGTCAACTCGACCCAACGCGTGAGCACCTCTGGCGGCTCGTCAACGGGAGCGTTGCTCACCAAGAGGTAGAAGTCGGCAATCGTCAGGTCATCCCGAAGGGCGCCGTCGGCCTGTGAGCCCACGATGAGCGCCTGGAGGGCATCGCGCGCCCTCTGTACGTCCCTGGAGTCATCGACGTCGGCGTTGAGGGCCACCGCGGCAGCCTTGACGGCATGGTTGCTCGCCGCGGCCTGGACGATGTCACCCAACAGCGCTGCCAGTTCAGAGAATGCCGGGCTGCCGCTTGCGACCCGACTGACAGCAGCTTCCGCCTGATCGGCCACTTCGGAAACGAAGTCGCTGACGACGGCTGCGACAAGGTCGCTCTTCGTCGGAAAGTGCCGGTAGAGCGTGCCGACGGCGACCCCTGCAGCACCGGCGATCTCGTCCATGCCGACGTTGGATCCGTGCACGGTGATCTGCTGCCGTGCCGCATCGAGGATCTTGGTTCGATTGCGGATGGCGTCGGCCCGGGCCGGCCGAATTCCCGACTGTTGCATGTGCTCCCCCTGCCTGCTCCGGCATGCGCTTGCTAAAAGATGAACTTTGGTTCATTATGTAGGTGAACTCATATTCACTTTACAGCAAAGGATCGTCCATGACCACTGATCGGCAGGTGATCGCCATAGCCACCGGGTCTTCCCCCGATGTCGGGCGGGCCGCCGCCTCTCGGGCGAACCCTCGTGCCGCAGCGGGCTTCGGGTGGGTCGCTCGACCTTCCGCATCGTTGGTTATCGGACCCCGCACTCGACGCCCCCGTCTGGCGGGTCGGCGCCACGCGCCGAGCCAGGCACAACCACCAGCACAAGGATCCAACAAAGGAGACACGGCATGGCGATAGACAACCAGGTGCGTTCGATCACTCCGACTGCTGCTGGCGATCCTGACTACCAGCGACGGTGGTGGATATTGGCCGTACTGGCGATCGCGCAGCTCATGGTGATCCTGGACGCCTCCGTGATCAATATCGCGCTTCCCTCGGCCCAACGGGCGCTTCACTTCTCCAACGACAATCGGCAGTGGGTCATCTCGGGCTACGCACTGGCATTCGGAAGTCTTCTCCTCGTCGGTGGTCGGATAGGTGACCTGTTCGGACGCAAACGGACCTTCATCACCGGAGCGGTGGGATTTGCCGTCGCTTCGGCCGTCGGGGGTTCAGCGCACACCTTCGCGGTGCTGGTCTCGGCCCGCGTGGTCCAGGGGGTCTTCGCCGCCCTACTGGCGCCGGCAGCCCTCTCCATCCTCTCGACCACCTTCACCGATGCCAGGGAACGAGGAAGGGCCTTCGGCATCTGGGGAACCATTGCCGGGGCCGGCGGGGCGGTCGGCCTGCTCATCGGGGGACTACTCACCCAGGAGCTCTCCTGGCGATGGACGATGTTCATCAATGTTCCTCTGGCCGTCCTCGCCGGCATCGGCGCGATGGCCCTGCTCCATTCCCACGCACACTCGGTCCGACCGAGGATTGACTGGCCGGGCACGGTGACCGCGTCGGCCGGGCTCTTCGCCCTGGTCTTCGGCTTCTCCAACGCGGAGACCCACGGTTGGAGCTCGTCCACGACACTGGCGTTCCTGGCGGCGGGGGTGATCCTGTTGGCCGCCTTCGTGTTCATCCAGACTCGGGTCGAGCATCCGCTCCTCCCCCTCCGGATCGTTCTCGAACGCAATCGCGGAGGTGCGTTCCTCTCCCTCGCGGTGGTGGGGTCCGCCATCTTCGCCGTCTTCTTGTTCCTGGTGTACTACCTGCAGCAGATTCTCGGATTTTCGCCGATCAAATGCGGCTTGGCCACCATGCCCATGGCCTTCGGCCTGATCGCGGCGGCGGGGATCACCACGTCACTCCTGCTCCCCCGCATCGGGCCACGTCCGCTGGTCGCCCCCGGGATGCTGATCGCAGCCGTTGGTATGGCGCTGTTGACCCGCCTGGGAGTGCACTCGACCTACGGCGGTGGAGTACTGCCGGGCCTGGTGATCGCCGGTTTCGGTCTCGGCGTGGTGTTGGCCCCTACCTTGAACATCGCCACGGCGGGCGTCGAGACCGCAGACTCGGGAGTGGCCTCGGCTCTGGCCAACACCATGCAGCAGGTGGGTGGCTCCATGGGCATCGCCCTGCTCGGGACCTTGGGGGCGAGTGCGGCCACCAGCTACCTCGTGGGGAAGGCCCCGACTCCGAACAACCTGGCCGAAGCAGCAGTACACAGCTACACCACGGCGTGGGCGTGGGCCGCCGGCATCCTCACCGCCGGTGCGGTGGCCACGTTCCTGCTGATGCGAGGGGACGCACCCCACCTGCAGCCAGGGTTCGAGGCTGAGGAGACCTTCGTTCCTGCGCTGTGACCCGCCAGCCACCGCGGAAGCGCCCGGTGTCGCCGGATCCTTACCCGTCGAGCCGTGAGCGGACGGCCCGTCGAGCGCGGTGGATGATCGTGTTGTCGTCCTGCAGCACCGCCGCGAGGTTCGCCCCGGCGAGGATCGCGCCGAGCTCGAACGCGAGCTGGTCGGGGTCGGCGTCGGGGGTGATCTCTCCGGCGGCCTGCGCGTCGCTGGCCGTCTGCACGAGGAGATCACTCCACTGGCGCTGGTAGTCGGCCACGCGGTCCCGTACCGGTCCCCTACGGCCGCCCACATCGGCCGCCGCGCCGACGAAGAAACAGCCGCCCGGGAAGACCCGATGCTCGACGTAGTCGAGATAGCCGTCGCAGAGCCCCTGCAGCCGGTCCCGGCCCGGGGACGTGGTGGAGATGACCGGGGCGATGACGTGGGTGATGAGGCTCACGCGGGCGGTGTCGATGGTCTCGAGCTGGAGCTGTTCCTTCGAGCCGAAGAGCGCGTAGACGCTGCTCTTCGGCATGCCGGTCGCCTCGGCGAGTCGGGCGATCGAGACGCCGTCGAGACCGTCGAGCGTCGCGAGCGCCGCCGCCTGCTCGAGTACGAGGGCGCGCGATCGATCCCCCGGCGCTCGGGTACGCCGATCGGGGCGTGGCATCTGCGATGGACTGGCCGGCTGAGCGGCTGTCGGACCCATGGTGTCTTGACAGTTTATACGAACGACCGTACAGTTGTCTGCACGGTCGTTCGTACACGAACTTATGGGGGCGCTCTGTCATGCTGACCAGCACCGACTATCTGGTAGTAGGGGCGGGGGCCAGTGGCCTGGCCTTCGCCGACGCGCTGATCGCCGAGACCGACGCCGAGGTGCTGGTGGTCGACCGCCGAGAGGCCCCCGGCGGCCACTGGCAGGACGCCTATCCGTTCGTCCGCCTGCACAGCCCCTCCGCCTACTACGGGGTGAACTCGCTGGCACTCGGTGACGACCGGATCGACGAGGTCGGCACGAACGCAGGGTTCTACGAGCGGGCGACCGGCGAGGAGGTCCGCCGCTACTTCGCCGAGGTGGCGCAGCGGCTGACGGGGACCGGCCAGGTCCGCATCCTCACGGGCCACGACCACCTGGGGACCGGTGGTGACGGTGAACGGATCAGGGACCGGCGCAGCGAGGGGCTCCACGAGGTGGAGGTACGTCGCAAGGTCGTCGACGCCCGCTACCTGGAAGGTTCGATCCCGGCGACCCATGCGGCGCCGTTCGACGTGGCGGCGGGTGCACGGCTCGTCCCCGTCGGCGACCTCCCCGCCGCCGCCCGATCCGGCGACTCGTATGCCGTGCTCGGCGCCGGCAAGACTGCTGCAGACGCGTGCCTCTGGCTGTTGGAGCACGGGGTGGAGCCCGATCGGATCCGCTGGGTGAGGCCACGCGACGCCTGGTTCCACGACCGGCGTCACTTCCAGCCGCTCGAGCAGGTGGGGGCGATCATGGAGGGGCTCTCCCTCGACGCCGAAGCGGGGGCTCAGGCGGAAAGCATCGAAGACCTCGTCGGGCGGCTCGAGGATTCAGGGCGACTCGTGAGGATCGACCCGTCGTCCCAGGCCACCATGTACCGCGGCACGATGCTGAGCGCCGGTGAGCTCGAAGCCCTGCGGCAGATCGAGGACGTCGTGAGACTCGGTCGGGTGCGGCGGATCGAGGCCGACCGGATCGTCCTCGAGCGCGGGGAGGTGGCGACCGACCCCGAGGTGCTCCATGTGGACTGCACGGCAGCCGGCCTGAGCAACGCCCCGGCCACGCCGATCTTCCAGCCCGACCGGATCGTGCTCCAGCAGGTCCGCCACCTCTCACCGTGTTTCAATGCGGCCCTCCTTGGCTTCGTCGAGGCCCACCGGGAGGACGACGAGGACAAGAACCGGCTGTGCCCGGCGCAGGCCTACCCGAGCCGCATCGAGGATTGGCCGCGCATGATGCTTGGCACGTGGACGGCCGCGGAGCGGTGGTCAGCGGAGCCCGACGTCTCGAACTGGGTGGCCGCCAGCCGGCTCAACCTGGTGCGGGCGCTCCCCGAGCACGCGGCGGAGCCGTCGGTGCAAGCTTCCATCGGCCGCTACCTCAGCCACCTCGGCAGCGCCATGGAGCGTCTCGATGAGCTCGACGCGTCGGGCCCGGACGAGGGAAGTACCGGAGATCGCCGGAGCCAGGTCGGGAGCGGAGCGGACAGCATCCGGTGAACCCCACTGACGCCGCAGGCGAACGAAGGGCTTCCCCGGTCGACGGACGTCCCGATCCCCAGTCCAACGTTCCGGGGTGACACCGTCGGCCGCCCCGCCGACACGTTTGGAACCGGCCGGCCCGTCGACCGCGCGGCCGAGAGGAACGTCACCGCACGTCCGCCGAGGTGTCGGAGGACCGGCGCACCACGGACGGCGGGTCAAGCGTCGACGTCACACGAGGACGTCCCCTGGGTGGTCAGGTCACGGGCCCGGAGCGGAGTTGGACGGTGACGCTCCTCGTGGTCGGGGGCACGGTCACCGTGCCGGTCCGCTCGTCGATCCGACCGGTCGAGGTCTTCCCGATGTTGTCGATGAACTGCGGCAGCTCGAAGAGCACCGGACCGGCAGGTTGCCGGCCACGCAGCACGAGCGATACCGACCGGCCGTTCGACGAGATCGTGAGGCTCAGCCTCCGACCATCGGTGGTCGGGAAATTCGTGACCGAGATCGACCGGTGACCACCGAGCCACTGGGTGGGTACACCCCGTCCCACCACGAGGGCGCCGTCGGTGCGCTGGGCCACCAGCGAGGCCAGGAGCACCCCGTTGGCCTGTGCCATCCCCCAGGCGTGCGGGGAGGCGCCCTGCCCGGTCGCCGGGTGCCGTCCCTGCCACGGGGTACGGGTCGAGGGGGCAGAGGAGCTCTCCCACCACGAGTAGGGGCCACTCTGGGTGTTGGCGATCATGAACTCGTAACTGAGGATCCCCTGGTCGCGGTGGTGTCGGCTGGCCAGACCCGCCGTCCCGTAACCGGCGTTGTACGCCGTCGAGTAGTAGTCACCGGGGAATCCACCGAAGGTGTCGGGTGGGAGCTTGCCCGCAAGGCGGGCGAAGCCGTAGTCATAGGTGGCGTCGATCATGGTCGCACCCGGGCCGTCGACGGTGGCCCCGAACAGCGACGCGTCCCAGGCCCAGGTGCCGAGCGACGACATCCAGTTGGCATCCTCGGGGTCACTGCACCGGTCGGCCGTGTTGGGCAGGAGGATCGAACAGGGCACGTAGTCGAGGTGGTAGCGGGCGATGGTGGCGTCCAACGTCCTGTTGGTGGCTCCGAGCAGGCTGTCGTACTCCCCGGTGGCCCAGGCCGCCTGGCCTGCGTCCCCCACACGTTGGGCAAGGTAGCGATAGGCGGCCAGTCCGATGAGCGCGGCGTAGTCGTCGGAGGTCCACGAGCCCTCGGTGTCGATGTCGTCGGTGGCCGCCATGGTCCCCGTGGGACTGGTCCTCCCAGCGGCGATGGCGTGGGCCGTGTCCTCGATGCTCGGCTGCCCGGCACCGAGGGGTCCCTCCGAACCGAAGTTCGCCTTCACGAAGGCCAGGTCTCCGGTCTTCATCAGATACAGCGCCCAGGGCACCGAGTACGTCCAGACCCCGTCGTCGTAGAAGCCCTGGCCCGGCGCTTCCATGGCGTCACGGGCGTCGAGGAGGAGCGCATGGGCGTCGGTGAAGTAGCCCTGGTCGAAGAGGTTGGACAGGATGCCGATGACGTCGTGGTTGTACTCGGCCTCGTAGCCGTTGACGCCGTCGGGCAGCTCGTCGCCACTCCGGGCGATCTGCGTGTAGATGAACCCGCTGCGGTAGGCGTCGTCGAGGGACCGGTCCGGGACGTCGATCCCGGTGATGGTGGCCAGCTGGCCGTTCCAGAAGGCCGCCATGTGCACGAAGTGCTCGTCGAAGGTACCGGCCCCCGCCAGCGCGGCGGCGCTCGGCCACGGAGCGGCTCCCCCGAAGCGGTCGGAGGCGATCACGTAGTCGTGATCGACGGTGGTGTGGGGGGCCACCGCGTCAGGTGCGGCATCGAGCGGCACCAGTCCGGGGGAAGCGTCGGGGTCCGCCTCGACCACGTGGTCCGTCGGGTTCGTCACGGCGACCCGGCTGTAGACGGCGACGAAGGGGGCGCCGGCGAGTACCACCTCGTCGCAGAACTCGGTGATCGAGACCTTGGCGCCGTCGCGGCTGAACGACGTGATCTGCGCCGGGAGATAGCCGTCGGCATCGGTCCAGGTGGTCGGGCCACCGTCGTAGATGCCGAAGCCGTAATTGGTACCGAAGCCGATGCCCTGGTCCGGGTAAAGGACGTCCTGGATGTAGAACACCCCGCCCAGGCAGGTGACGACGCCCTGCCGGTTGCCCTCCCAACCGATCTCCGACGCGGTGCCGTCGGCCCCGGTGAAGGCGGCGTCGGCCGGTCGGATGGTCAGGTCACAGTCGTTCCGGCTCGCCGGTCCGCCACCGGTCGTGGTCGCCGGCGCGCCCGCCACCGGTGCTGCCGCCGCGGGCCGGTCGACCTCCGAACCGGCGAACGAGCCCACCGCCGCCACCAGGGCCAGCGCTGCCGCCGCCCGTCTCCCCCAACCCATGGCCGTAACTCTTGCATGCCGTGCCGTCCGGGCATCATCGCCGGACCAACCCGCACACCGGCACGTGGACCGCTGACCAGCCGGCACGCCGGCCTCCGGGAGGCTCCGGGGCCCGGTTCGGCGGCGGCACACGGTGCGTGGACCGCCGACGCGACCTCCTGCGATCGCCCGCGGCCGCCTGCGCTCCCGTCCCCGCCACCGGCCGGTGGGACCCGGGGACGGCCCCGACCGGACGGGGACGAAACGAGGCGACCTGTGCCATAGTTCTGGCGTGTCGCCGCGACCCATCGACCCGTCGGTCCTCCGCCTCGACGACGACGGGGTCACCCTGTTGGGTGGGTGGTCGCCGAGCAGCGGGCTCCGTCACTTCCCGGCCAGCCCGGTCTGCCCGTTCACCGGGGCCGACGACATCGAGCCGGTCGACCTCCCCCGCACCGGGACGGTGTGGCTCCACACCACGGTGACCCTCGCTCCTCCGGGGTACCTCGGTCCGGTCCCCTACGGACTGGGCATCGTGGAGCTCGACGGGGACCCGATGCTCCGGGTCGTGAGCCGCCTGTCCGGCGACGGTCTGGCCCGGGGAGCCCCGGTCCACCTCGAGGGCGAGGAGCTACCCGGTCCGGACGAGGAGCCTTCGGTCACCTGGGTGTTCCGCACATGAGCGACGTGCGCATCACCGGGGTCGGCCTCCACCCCTTCGGTCGCTTCGGCGAGCTGACCGGGACGGCCATGGGGGTCACTGCGGTCCGGGCGGCCCTGTCCGAGGCGGGGATCACCGCCAGGGACGTGCAAGCCGCGTTCTGCGGTACGGCCTACGGCGGCGTGGCCGCCGGGCACCGGGTCCTCTCGGCCCTGGCCGGCACGGGCATCCCCATCATCGACGTGGAGGCCGGTTGCGCCTCCGGTGGTGCGGCCCTCCAGCTGGGGGCGGCGTCGATCGCCTCGGGCCGGTACGACCGGGTGCTGGTCTTCGGCATCGAGAAGATGCCCAAGGGGATCATCCGGTCGTCGTTCTTCGCCCCCTGGCAGGAGGCGGCGGGTCTCAGTCCGGCGCCGGCCTTCTTCGCCCTCCGGGCCCAGCGGTTGCTGGTCGAGACCGGACTCACGGCGGAGCACCTGGCCCAGGTGGTGGTGAAGAACCGACGCCACGGGGTGGCCAATCCCGATGCCATGTTCCGCAAGGCCGTCACCGCCGAGGAGGTCCTGGCCTCCCGGATGATCTGCCCGCCGCTCACCCTGTTCATGCTGTGCTCGCCCAACGAAGGGGCCGCCGCTGTGGTCCTCGAGCGGTCCGGGACGGGCGTGCGTCTGGCCGGCATCTCCCTGCGGTCACACCTTCCCGGCAACGTCCTGGGCGAAGACTCGCCGCTGAGCGGGATCGACGACTCGGCGATCGACCCCCCGACCACGCTCGCCGCCCGGGACGCCTACGCCCAGGCCGGCCTCGGCCCCGACGACCTCGACGTGGTCGAGTGCCAGGACACCGACGCCGCCCGCGAGCTGTTGGCCTGGTCCGAGCTCGGACTGTGCCCCGACGGCGGCCAGGCCGCGGTGTTGGCCCAGGGGGACGCCGACCTCGGCGGTCGCCTGCCGGTGAACCCGTCCGGTGGCCTGCTGTCCAAAGGCGAACCGCTCGGAGCCTCGGCCCTGGGTCAGGTGGTGGAGCTGGTCCGTCAGCTGCGCGGTACCGCCGGGGACCGTCAGGTCGACGGGGCCCGGGTGGGGTTGGCCCACGTGATCGGACGGGGCGCCAATGCCTGCGTGACGGTGCTCGTGGCTTGACCGGAGTGTCGTGGCGCGAGCCGGGGCCGGACGTTGCCGGCGAGGTCGCGCTGCTCCTTCCGGTGACGAACATCACCCCGGTCACCATCACCCGTCGGGACGCAGCGGCGGCGTCGGTGCGCGACGTGGCCCTCGTGCCCCCGGCCCGGCAGCGCTCCGCTCCGCGTGCCCCCGATCCGGCAGGCGGCAGGCGGCAGGCGGCAGGGGCTGGGCTACTCCGGTTTCGGCGAGCACCACACCCGGTCGATGCCGGCATCGACCCTGCGCACGCTGCGGGTGGCGGCCGGTGCGGCCACCTCCCGGGTCCGGCTCGGTCGGAGGACGTGGCCGGACCGATCAGCAGGAGTTCGACGACGACCACGATGATCGCGATGACCACGGCCGCTCGTCAGGTCGCCAACTCGACAGCTGCGCAACCGAGGTCCGGGGCGACGCTCACCGGTACCCGACCGTCACGTTTCCGACGCCTCGGGCCACGACACGACCGTGGTGGCCTGAACGGACCGCACACCCGACCGCGACCCTGCTCCCGGGCAGGGGCGCCTACCCCGCCGGGGTGCCGTCCCCCCGCACGATCCGGACACCGGTGAAGTCCGGCGCGGCGCGCCAGCGCTCGAGGTAACCGATGTACTCGAGGAGGCTGCCGTGGTACGTGAGGTTCCGGGACGCCCGGGCGTCGATGGCCTGTTGCTCGCTGTTGTAGAAGCTCGGCGTGCAGGCGAAGAAGTAGCGGGCACCGGAGGCCCCCACCCGCTGCAGCACGGCCAGCCACTCCTCCTCGGCGGCCTCTTCCGGCTCGATCTCGGTGATCCCCTCCTCGACGCAGACCTCCAGGATGTGGGCCACGTGCTTGGCCGACTCCGACAACAGGTGCGAGAAGTTCGTACCGAACCCGCCCTGGACCAGGCTGATCAGCAGCAGGTTGGGGAACCCGCTGGCCAGCACCCCGTGCAGGGTGTGGGCACCCTCGGCCCACCGCTCCGACATTGCGACCCCGCCGCGGCCTTTCGGGTCGAAGCCGAGCCGGTGGTCGAGGTCCGTCGTCACCTCGAAGCCCGAGGCGTAGATGAGCACGTCCAGCGGGTACTCGACGCCGTCGACCACCGGGCCACGCGGGGTGATCTCGACGACCCCCTGTCCGTTGGTGTCGACCAGGTGCACGTTGGGCCGGTTGAAGGCCGGGAGATACTCGTCGTGGAAGCAGACCCGCTTGCAGTGCTTCCCCCAGTAGGGCTTGAGCTTCTCGGCCGTCTCGGGATCCTCCACGATCTCGTCGATGCGCCGCCGGATCGACTCCATCGCCTCGAAGTCGATCCGCTCGAGCTCCTCGATCTCCTCCTCGGTGGCCCCGCCGTGCTCCGTGTCGACCCACAGCAGCTCCGTCCAGCCATCGCCCACCAGGTCCACCTCGGGCTGGGAACCGGTGACCGCCTGGGTGAAGTTGACGATCCGCTCGTGCTGCCAACCCGGTTCGAGGCTGCGGAACCACTCGACGTCGGTGGGCCGCTGGTTGCGGACTCCCACCGCACCCGGGGTGCGCTGGAACACGTAGAGCTCCTGGGCCGCCCGGGCGACCTGGGGCACCACCTGCACCGCCGTCGCCCCGGTGCCGATGACGCCGACCCGCTTGTCGGCCAGCTTGTCCATCGGCCCGGTGGGGCTCCCCCCGGTGTACCCGTAGTCCCACCGGCTGGTGTGGAAGGCCTTGCCCGCGAACTGCTCGATCCCGGGGATCCCCGGCAGCTTGGCCTTGTGGAGGATGCCGCCGGCCAGCACCACGAAGCGGCTCGAGATCCGGTCGCCGCGGCTGGTGGTGACGTGCCACCGCCGGGCCGTCTCGTCCCAGTCGGCCCCGGTGACGTCGGTCTGGAAGAGCGCCCGGGGGTACAGGTCGAACGTACGGGCCAGGAGCTTGCAGTACTCGAAGATCTCGGTGGCCGAGGCGTAGCGCTCGGTCGGGATGAAACCCGTCTCCTCGAGGAGCGGGAGGTAGGTGTAGGACTCCACGTCGCACATGCAGCCCGGATACCGGTTCCAGTACCAGGTCCCACCGAAGTCCCCGGCCCGCTCGATGATCCGGACGTCGGTGATCCCGTGCTTGCCGAGGTCGATCGCCGTCAACATCCCGGCGAACCCACCCCCCACGATCGCCACGGTCGTCTCCTCGACCACCGGTTCCCGGCTGAACCCGGGTTCGACGAACGGGTCCCGGTCGAGGTCCTCGTGCCCGTACTGCAGGCCGATCCACTGGGCCATGCCCTCCGGCCGCAGGCGCTTCTCCCGTTCGAGCCGGTACCGCTCGCGCAGCTCGTCGATCGAGGAGCCGTCCGTGCTGTCGTTCTGCCCCATGGCCGTCGATCTCTCCCTGTGCACCGTTCGTGGCGACCCCTCCGGTCGCACCGATGACGATCCTGACACGCCCGGGGACCACCCCCGGACGATCGGCCCGGTGGTCCTCCCGGGTCCACCGGGCGGCCGGCCCCGTCACGGCCCCCGTGGACCCCGGGGGTGGACGGCCCGCTGCCCGTCAGGTGGCCGACTTGGTGACCACCTGGCCGGCCGGGTTGAGCACGTACCACAGGCCGCCCGTGCTGTTGATGCCCTGGCCGGTGGCCTGGCCCGGCTCGGAGTCGGCCTGCCACAGGTAGAGGGGCCAGCCGTTGTAGGTGACCTGGAAGGTACCGTCCGACCGCTTGGTCGAGCCCAACAGGGCCGGCTTCACCCCGGGGCCGTAGACGGGGACCGTGGTCCCGGTGAGCAGCAGCGGCGGCCAGGCCGAGGCGCAAGCGTCGTAGCAGGTGGACACCCCGGACTGCTTGTCAGGGGCGAACATGTAGAGGGTGAAGCCGTTGCCGGCCACCAGGACCGTGCCCAGCCCGGTGACCGTGCCCGTCCCCACCTGGTAGAGCGGCTTGGTGCCCGACGTCGGCCCCGGTACCGCCGCCGGACCCGCCGTGGTGGACGTCACCGGTGCCGTGGTCGCCGACGGGGCCGTGGTCGCCGACGGGGCCGTGGTCGTCGTGGTGGACGAGCTCGACGAGCTACTGCAGGCGGCGAGCAGGGGGAGGACCCCGGCCAGGGCCACGACGACCAAAAGCCGGCGGCGCCCGGCCACGGGACGTCGGGCGGACGGTACGTCGACGGGTGCGTGGGGCATGGGGGAGGTCCTTTCTGGGGCCGGGTACCGGTCGACGTCAGGCTACGCCCCCTGCCGGGGGCCGGCGCGACTGCCGCGACGCCTCAGCTGAACCAGCCGATCACGTCGACGACCACGTCGGCACCTCCGGCGTAGTTGTCGACCTCGATCTGACCACCGGTGCCCACCGTGGCCACGGTCAGGTTGGGCACGGTCCTGCCGGCCTGCCAGTTGAGGTCCGACACGGTGGGCAGGGACTGACCGGCAGGGTAGACGGTGAGGTGGCTCAGCGACGTGGTACCCGTCACCGTCACGTTCAGCACCACCGCGGTCACCCCCGAGGGGATGCCCCCGACTCCGTCCACGGTGACGGCCAGGGGAACGCCGGCGGCCAGCGTGTGGCCGGTGCACGGGGTGGTGTAGCCGACCCCCGTCCGGGTGTCGCAGACCCGGGTGGGCGCCGAAGCGAAGGAGAAGTGGGTGCCCGGGGCCGAGGAGCTCGAATCGTCGGTGAACCACCCGGCCACGTCGACGAGGATCTGCGGCGTCCCGGCGAACGACAGGATGTCCACCGCCCCGGCGGCACTCACCGGGACGATCACCCGGTTGGGCACGCTGATCCCGGGGCCGTAGTTGACGTTGGAGGCCAACGGCGCGGTCCCCCCGGCCGGGAAGGCGGTGAGGTACCCACGGGACGACGCGCCCACCGCCGTCACGTTCAGCACGACGGCCCCGACCCCGCTGGCCGGGACGCCGCCCTGGCCGTCCACCTGGACCGCCAGGACGTCTCCGGGCGTCGGCGCCTGGCCTTCGCACTGGGTGAGCGCCGTTCCGCTGAGGCCCGAGGGGTTGCCCGACCGGGTGTCGCAGATGCGGGCCGGGGTGGCCAGCGCGTTGTACAGACCGGCGCCGGCGTCCCCGGGGGCGTAATAGCCCTCGACGTCGATGATCACGTCGGCGGAGCCGCCGAAGTTCGTGGCGTCGAAGGCCCCCGTTCCCGAAAGGCCCACGGTCACGAGGTTCGGATCGGTCTGGCCGGCGGTCCAGTTCAGGTTGGACGCCGTGGGCTCGGACTCCCCGTCGGGGTAGAGGGTGAGGTGGCTCGACGCCGAGGTGTCGGTGACCGTCACGTTCACCACCACGGCGGTCACACCGCTGTCCGGTATCCCACCGTTGCCCTCGGCCTGGACCACCAGGGACTCCGCTCCCGCGGCCAGGGTCGCTCCGGTGGCACAGCCCACCCGGGTCCCCCCGGTCCGGGTGTCGCAGATACGGGCCGGGGGCAGGGGGTGGTACGGATTGGGGTTGGACGGCGGGGTGAAGGTGTACTGGTCGGCCGCCACCACGGCCGACTGGCCGCCGGGTGCGGTCACCCGGACATCGACGGTGGCGGCCGCCTCGGCCGGGGTGTCACAGGTGAGCTCGGTGGGGAAGATGACTGTCACCGAGGTGCACGGAGCGCCACCGAAGTCCACCTCCGTGGCCCCGGTGAACCCGGTGCCGCCGATGGTGACCGGTGTCCCCCCGGCTGTGGTGCCGGCCGAGGGGATGACCGCGGTCACCGCCGGCGGGACCCCGGTTCCGGTGACGACGTCACCGTCCGCGTCACTCACCACGCACAGCACCGTCGACGGACAGGCCACCGAGCGCTCGAGGTACGAATTGTCGATCCGCGACTCGTTCCACTCGTTGAATTGGGTCGGATCCACTGAGCTGAAGGCCAGCCCGGAGTTGTCCACCATGGTGCAGGAACTGGCACTGGCGCACGACACCGCCTCGAGGGAGTTGTCGTTGAAGTTGTCGATGTCGGTCAGGGGCCAGGACGACGTGCCGCCAGTGGGGTCGGTGGAGATGGGGGCGTACCCGTCGACGTCGGTCGCCGCGCAGAACGTGGTGGTGGGGCACGAGATCGAGGAGATCGGGACGATGCCGTCGATCTTCGTCACGGTCCAGTCCGTGGTGCCCCCGGTGGGATCGGTGGACGGGATCACATCGCCGTGGTCGTCGGCAGCCACGCAGAACGTGGTGGTAGGGCACGAGACGCTTCCGATGCTGTTCACCGCCAGGGTTGCCGTGGTCCACTGGGAGGCCCCGCCGGTCGGGTCCGTGGAGGTGACCACCGCGCCCTGGTAGCCGACGACAACGCACAGCGCGGTGGTCGGGCACGAGACGCCATAGAGGATGTCGGTGCCGTCGACGTCGGCGGCGGTCCAGTCGCCGGCCCCTCCCGCCGGGTCCGTGGACGTGAACACCTGGCCGAGGACGTCGGTCGCCACGCACAACGTGGTGGTCGGGCACGAGACACCGGTGAGATCGTTGGCGTCCACTCCGGTGGTCTCGGTCCAGGCCGCCACCCCGCCGGTCGGGTCGGTCGACGTGAGGACGGCCCCGCCGGCGGTGACGGCGACGCAGAAGGTCGACGACGGGCACGAGACCCCGTTGACATAGCCGGTGCCGACCTTGACCGGTGACGCCCAGGTGAGCGGGTCGGGGACCGAGGCGCCGGCCGGTGCGGTGGCCAGGACGGCCGACACGAGGAACGAGCCGGTCCCGGCGAGCAGGGCGAGCAGGGCGAGGGCCATGCGTCGGACCCGGGGGCCGGTGGTGGGTCGTGCCTGTTCCGACGGTGCCATGGCGCCTCCTCCGGCTCGGGGTCGGGGCTCCCCCCTGTCCGGAGGAGTACCGCCCAACCTGCGGGACCCGACCCTACGCGTAGCCGCCCCGACCTGTCGCATCCGCCGCCACCCGCGAGTCCCCGGCCTGCGCCGCCCGTCCGGCGACGCCGGGCACGACGGACCGGTACGATCCGCATGACGGGGAACACATCCGAACGAGGAGGACCGCCGTGCTGGACATCTTCGCTGGGCTCATCGGGATCGCCTTCTTCGTCCTGTGGCTCTACTGCATCGTCGACGCCATCACCACCGACAGTTCGATGATCCGTTACCTGCCCAAGGTGGTGTGGGTGATGCTGGTCATCTTCCTGGGCGACATCGGCTCCATCCTCTGGCTGGCCCTCGGCCGGCCCCGGGTGTGGGCCCGGCGGTCCCAGGACCGCCAGCGCAACGCCGGAGCCATCCCGGCCCGGGGCCGGGCCGTTCCCCCGCCACCGCCCGAGGAGCGGTCGCTCGAGCGGCTCGACCCCATCGTGCGCTACCGGGAGGAGCAGGCCCGCCTGCGACTGGAGGAGGCCCGGCGCCAGCGCCGTCAGGAGGCCCTCGGCGGACCGGAGGCCGAGGCCGGACCGGCCATGTAGGCCGGCCCCACTCGGCCCGCCCACCACGTCGACGGTGAAGTCTGCTCCACCGTCCAGCCGGCCCACAGCGGGCCCACAGGTCCCCGGACCACGATCTCCCCCATGACACCGTCCACCCCGGCACCCCAGGTCCCGCAGGTCCCGACGTCCCTCCCCTCCGGGGCGGTCGCCCGGCCGCTCCCCGAGGAGGTGGCGTCATGACCACCACCCTCACCCCCCGGCCGCCGGCCGGCGACCCGGACACCCCCGTCCCGCCGCCGACCCCGGTCGCCGGGCCACCGTCCGGTGCCGCCGGTCGCCCCTCGTGGTGGCGACGGCCCAGCCGCCCGGCCTGGTCCGTCCCGGCCCGGGCGTCGATCTTCCTCCTCGCCGCCGTGCTCTACGTGTGGGACCTGTCGAAGATCGGCATGGGCAACACCTTCTACGCCGCCGCCGTGAAGAGCGGGACGGAGAGCTGGAAGGCCTTCTTCTTCGGCTCGCTCGACCCGGGCTCGTTCATCACCGTCGACAAGCCGCCGGCCGCCCTGTGGGTCATGGAGCTCTCCGGCCGCGTCTTCGGCTTCTCCACCTGGAGCATGCTCCTCCCCGAGGCCGTCGCCGGTGTGGTCACCGTGATGGTGCTCTACCACCTGGTCCGGCGGTGGGCCGGCGAACCGGCGGCCGTCCTGGCCGCCCTGGCCCTGACCCTGACCCCGGTGGCCGTGGTCATCTTCCGCTACAACGACCCCGACGCCTTCCTCACCCTCCTGCTGGTACTGGCGGCCTGGGCCCTGTGGTCCGCCCTGGAGACCGGTCGGACGGGCCGGCTCGTCCTGTCCGGGGCCCTGGTCGGCGTGGCCTTCCTCACCAAGACCCTCGACGCCTTCATCGTCCTGCCCGCCTTCGGCGCCGTCTACCTCTGGTGCGGCCGGCCCCGGCTGCGGCGCCGGATCGGCCAGCTGGCCTGGGCCGGACTGGCCCTGGTCGCCTCGAGCGGGTGGTGGATCGCCGTCGTCGAGCTGTGGCCCGCGGCGGCACGGCCCTACATCGGGGGGAGCACCGACAACTCCGAGTTCAACCTGATCTTCGGGTACAACGGGTTCTCGCGGATCTTCGGCTCCTCGGGTGGCGCCGGGGCGGCGGGTGGGCCCGGTGGCGGTACCTCGTCGGGTGGCGCCACCATCATGGGCGGCGGCGAGGGCGTGCTCCGGATGTTCAACTCCGTGCTCGGGGGCCAGATCTCGTGGCTCCTCCCCCTGGCCCTGGTGGGACTGGTCGGTGGCCTGTGGCTGACCCGCCGGGACGGCCGGACCAGCCTGGCCCGGGCCGGCTGGGTGCTCTGGGGCGGGTGGCTCCTCATGCTGCTCGTCGTCTACAGCGACGCCAAGGGAATCTTCCACCCCTACTACACGGTGATCCTGGCCCCGGCGATCGCCGCCCTGGCCGGCGCCGGCGCCGTGGCCCTGTGGAAGCTCGCCCGGGGGTCGATGCGCTGGGTCTGGGTCCTCCCCTCGGCCATCGTCGGGTCGGCCGTGTGGTCGGCCGTCCTCCTCGACCGCACCCACGGCTACTACCCCTGGCTGGGCCCGGTGGTGATCGTGGGCGGCCTGGCGTCGGCCCTGGCCCTCCTGGCCGTGCTGGTCACCCGGTCCACCCGTTGGGGCGTCGCCCTGATCGCCGGGGCCGTGGCCACGGCCTCCCTCCTGGCCGGGCCGACGGTGTACTCCCTCACCACGGTCAACACCGCGACCTCCGCCGTGGCCTCGGCCGGACCGGCCACGACCTCCTCGGCCGGCGGACCCGGAGGTGGCGGCCTGCCCGGCGGGTCGGCCGGCGGGTTCGGCGGTCCCGGCGGTGCCACGGCCGGCGGGTACGGCGGTCCCGGCGGTGCCACGGCCGGGGGGCCGCCCAGCGGTGCTCCGGCCGGCGGTCCTCCGTCCGGCGGCTTCCCCGCCGCCGGGCAGAGCGGCCTGCCCGGCGGCGGATCGGCGGCGGGCCCGGGAGGCTCGGCGGCAACGGGCGGGGCCGGGGGCATGACCGTCAGCTCCGGTCTCGTCCGCTACCTCGAGGCCCACCAGGGGTCGGCCGAGTACCTGGTGGCGGTGGAGGGATCCATGGTCTCCTCCCCGATCATCATCGACACCGGCCGTCCGGTCATCACCATGGGCGGGTTCAACGGGTCCGACCCGGCCCCCACCCTGGCCCAGTTCCGCCGGCTGGTCACCGAGGGCAAGGTCCACTACGTCTACCTGACCGGCACCGGCGGTGGCCCGGGTGGCGCACAGGGATCGTCCACCGAGGGCTCGATCGCCCAGTGGCTGGCCTCCCATGCCACCGTGGTGCCGACCAGCGCCTACGGCGGGTCCGGCTCCGGTGCCGGAGGGACCCTCTACGAGGTGACCGCGGCCCAGGCCGGTTGACCGGTCTCCCCGGGCGGACGGTCCGGCGAGGCCCTAGCCTCGGGGGTGCCGGGCCCCGCCCACCGGTGGGACCGGGCACCGCGACCGACCCGAACGACCGGAGGATCCCTGCCCGACCACCCGCTGGCCCCCTACGGCTGGGACGACCGCGTGGCCGACGGCTTCACCCGGCTCGACCCGGATGGCGCCGACCCGGCCCGGGTGGTCCGGGTGGACCGGGGACTCGTCATCGTGGCCACGGCCGCCGGTACGGCCACGGCCGACCCGTACTCCCTGGCCTCCCGTCGGCACGGGACGGAGGGATCGCCGGTCACCGGGGACTGGGTGGCCGTGGCCGACGACCCCACCGGTCACCTCGCCGTGGTGGCCGTCCTGCCCCGGTGGTCGACGATCGTGCGCAAGGCCGACGAGGAGCGTTCGCCCGAGGCCCAGGTACTGGCGGCCGACGTCGACCTGGTGGGTCTGGTCGTGCCCCTCGACCGGCCGGTCCCGGCCAACCGTCTCGAACGGTCGCTGGCCCTGGCCTGGGAGAGCGGTGCCCGCCCGCTCGTCCTGTTGACCAAGGCGGACGCCGCCGCCGACCCCGGGGGGGCCGTGGCCGCAGCCCGGGCGGTGTCGGGCGGCGTGGACGTCCTGGCCACGTCCTCGACCACCGGTGAGGGGATCGGGGAGCTCCGGCACCGGGTGGCCACCGGTGGCACCCTGGTGCTGCTCGGCCCGTCCGGGGCCGGCAAGTCCACCCTGGTCAACCTCCTGGTGGGCGAGGAGGTCCAGGCCACCGGGGACGTCCGTCCCTCGGACCTGCGGGGTCGGCACACCACGGTGACCCGGGAGCTGGTCCCGGTCCCCACCGGCGGAGTCCTCCTCGACACCCCGGGCATCCGGGGGCTCGGCCTGTGGGACGCCGACGAGGGGGTCGGCCGGGCCTTCGCCGACATCGACGAGCTGGCCACCGGGTGCCGGTTCTCCGACTGCCGGCACGACGGGGAGCCGGGGTGTGCCGTGGCCGCGGCCATCGCCGGGGGGGACCTCAGCGCCCGCCGCTACGCCAGCTACCGCAAGCTCCGTGACGAGATGGCGGCCTTCGACGCCCGACGGATCGAAAGCGCCCGACGGGCCGGCGGGCGCCCCCCGGGGGGCCGGGGCCGGCGGGGGCCGGGCCGGTCGCGCCCCGGGCACTAGTCCCCGGGGAGCGGATCGTCGGACCGGCCGGGGATCGACGATACTGCAGCCATGAGCGAACGCAACGTGCTGGGCGGGCCCCTCGAGCCCTGCGGGACCGACCCCGTCACCGGCTTCTACCGTGACGGGTGCTGCAACACCGGGCCCGAGGACCGGGGCAGCCACACCATCTGCGCCGTCGTCACCCGGGAGTTCCTGGACCACCAGCGGGGCATCGGCAACGACCTCACCTCGGCGGCCCCCCACTTCCACTTCCCCGGCCTCGTCCCCGGCGACCGCTGGTGCGTGACGGCGGTCAACTGGCTGCGGGCCCACCACGACGGCGCCGCGGCCTTCGTCGTCCTGGCCTCGACCCACGAGCGGGCCCTGGAGATCGCGCCCCTCGAGATCCTCCGCCAGCATGCCGTGGACGTCCCGTCCGACCCCGGTGCCCTCGGCGACTGAACCCTCTCCCCCCTCACCGACGTCTCACCCCGAAGGAGTACCAGCGTGACCACCCCCAAGCCGGCCACCCCGACGACCGCCGCGGCGCATGCCGCCCTCCTCGCCGATTTCGACGCCGGGGACACCCAGGACTTCGAGGACGCCCGCCGGGGCCTGGTGGCCCCCCTCCCCGACGGCGGTCGGATCACCGGGGCCGACGGTGCCGAGGTGTGGAACCTGGCCGCGTTCCAGTTCGTGAACGACGGGGCGGCGCCCGACACCGTGCACCCGAGCCTGTGGCGCCAGACCCAGCTCCTGACCGAGGCCGGCCTCTTCCAGGTGACGGACCGGATCTACCAGGTGCGCAGCGCCGACCTGTCGAACATCGACTTCATCGAGGGTGACACCGGGATCATCGTCGTCGACCCGCTCATCTCCGCCGAGACCGCGGCCGCCGCCCTGGCCCTCTACTACGGCCACCGCCCCCACAAGCCGGTGGTGGCGGTGATCTACACCCACAGCCACGTCGACCACTTCGGCGGCGTGCGCGGGGTGACCACCCCCGAGGACGTGGCGTCGGGCGCCGTCGCCGTCTACGCCCCGGTGGGCTTCACCGACGCCGCCCTGGCCGAGAACGTCATGGCCGGCAACGCCATGGGCCGGCGGGCCACCTACATGTACGGCAACCTCCTCCCGAACGGCCCCACCGGGGTGGTGAGCCCCGGCCTGGGCCTCGGGACGTCGACCGGGTCGGTCGGGTTCATCGCCCCCACGGTGGAGATCACCGAACCGGTCGAGGAGGTGGTGATCGACGGGCTCCGGTTCACCTTCCTGCTGGCCCCCGAGACCGAGGCGCCGGCCGAGATGCTCTTCCACCTCCCCGACCTGCGGGCCCTGTGCTCGGCCGAGGACGCCACCCACACCCTGCACAACCTCTACACCCTGCGGGGGGCGCGCACCCGGGACGCCAAGCGGTGGGCCCACTACCTCAACCGCACCATCGACCTGTTCGGCGACGCCACCGACGTGGTCTTCGCCCAGCACCACTGGCCCACCTGGGGGCACGACCGCGCCGTGGCCTTCCTCGAGCACCAGCGTGACGCCTACAAGTACCTGCACGACCAGACCCTGCGCCTGGCCAACCAGGGCTACACCATGCTGGAGATCGCCGAGCTGGTCGAGTATCCCCCGGGTCTCGGGGCCCACTGGTGCAACCGGGGCTACTACGGCAGCGTCAACCACAACGTGAAGGCCGTCTACAACTGGTACCTCGGCTTCTTCGACGGCAACCCGTCGACCCTGCACCAGCTTCCGCCGGTCGACGCGGCCAACCGGTACGTGGAGTACATGGGCGGGGCCGACGCCGTGGTGGCCCGGGCCCGGGAGTCCTTCGAGGCCGGTGACTACCGCTGGGTGGCCCAGGTGGTCAACCACGTGGTCTTCGCCGATCCGACCCACACGGCGGCCCGGGAGCTGGCCGCCGACGCCCTCGAGCAGCTGGGGTACCAGACGGAGAACGGGGTGTGGCGGAACTTCTACCTGAGCGGCGCCCAGGAGCTCCGGGGCGGGGTGGTCCGGGGCCCGGCGCCGAACCCGGCGTCGGGCGACACCATCGACGCCATGCCCGTCGGGACGATCCTCGACTACCTGGCCGTCCGGCTCAACGCCGAACGGGCCCGTGACGTCTCGATCTCCGTGAACCTCGTGTTCTCCGACGCCGGCACCACCCTCGTCCAGGTACGGGACTCGGTGCTCAACCACTACCCCGACCGCACCGACCCCGGGGCCGACGTCACGGTACGGTCGTCGTTCGCCGCCTTCCGGGCCGCCCTGCTGGGCACCACCTCCTTCGCCGACGGCGTGGGCGCCGGCGACATCGTCATCGAGGGCGACGCCGGCGTGCTGGTGGAGCTGGTCGGGCTGTTCGACGAGTTCGACTTCTGGTTCCCCATCGTCGAGCCGTAGGGGCTCGGACGCCATGCGCTAGCGTGGTGCGGTCCGGCGCCGCCGCCGTGCGGCGGTATCGCCGGGGCGCGGCGCCCCGGCCCGCACCCGACCCACCCGCCCCACGGCCGACTGCCGCCCCCGACGGGCGGTAGGGCGGGGACGCAGCCAGCACATCCCGGAGGAGAACCGATGACCAGCGACCCGAACCGACCCCCCTACAAGGTCGCCGACCTGTCGCTCGCCGACTTCGGCCGCAAGGAGATCGAGCTGGCCGAGCACGAGATGCCCGGCCTCCTGGCCATGCGGGCCGAGTTCGGGGAGTCGAAGCCCCTGGCCGGGGCCAGGATCACCGGCTCGTTGCACATGACGGTGCAGACCGCCGTGCTCATCGAGACGCTCACCGCCCTCGGCGCCCAGGTCCGGTGGGCCAGCTGCAACATCTTCTCCACCCAGGACCACGCGGCCGCCGCGGTGGCCGTGGGCCCCCACGGGACGGTCGACCGGCCGGCCGGGGTACCGGTGTTCGCATGGAAGGGCGAGACCCTCGAGGAGTACTGGTGGTGCACCGAGCAGGCCATGCTGTGGCCCGACGGCGGCCCGACCATGATCCTGGACGACGGTGGCGACGCCACGCTACTGGTCCACAAGGGGGTCGAGTTCGAGAAGGCCGGGGCCGTCCCCGACCCGTCGACCGCCGACAACGAGGAGTACGCCGTGGTCCTGGGGCTCCTGACCCGCAGCCTGACCGAGGACCCGGGCCGCTGGACGGCCATCGCCAACGGCATCAAGGGAGTCTCCGAGGAGACCACCACCGGGGTCCACCGCCTGAACGAGATGGAGCAGACCGGGGAGCTGCTCTTCCCGGCCATCAACGTCAACGACGCCGTCACCAAGTCCAAGTTCGACAACAAGTACGGCTGCCGCCACTCCCTGATCGACGGGATCAACCGGGCCACCGACGTCCTGATCGGCGGCAAGGTCGCCGTGGTCTGCGGCTTCGGCGACGTGGGCAAGGGCTGCGCCGACTCGCTGCGGGGTCAGGGGGCACGCGTGGTGGTCACCGAGATCGACCCGATCTGCGCCCTGCAGGCGGCCATGGAGGGCTACCAGGTGGCCACCCTGGAGGAGATGGTGTCCACGGCCGACGTCTTCGTCACGGCGACGGGGAACAAGGACGTCATCACGGCGGACCAGATGTCCCGCATGAAGCACCAGGCCATCGTGGGCAACATCGGCCACTTCGACAACGAGATCGACATGGCCGGGCTGGCCGGGCTCGACGGCGTGCGGCGGGTGAACATCAAGCCGCAGGTCGACAAGTGGGTCTTCGCCGACGGGCACGCCATCATCGTGCTGTCCGAAGGCCGGCTCCTCAACCTGGGCAACGCCACCGGGCACCCGAGCTTCGTCATGTCCAACTCGTTCACCAACCAGACCATGGCCCAGGTGGAGCTGTACACCCACGCCGGCGATTACGAGAACAAGGTCTACGTGCTGCCCAAGCACCTCGACGAGAAGGTCGCCCGCCTGCACCTCGACGCCCTGGGCATCCACCTGACCACCCTGACCACCGAGCAGGCCGACTACATCGGTGTGTCGGTGGACGGGCCGTTCAAGCCCGACTCCTACCGCTACTAGGGACCGCCGGCCCCGGGGCCGGACGTCAGGTGGTGGTGCCCTGCGCCGGTCGGAACTGGTTCGACCAGGCGGCGCCGTCCCAGTAGCGCTCGTAGCCGGCGTGCTCCTGGGACGGGTACCAACCCGCCGGGTGGGTCACCACCGGTGCGGTCGTGTCCGGACGGGTCGGGGTCACCTGACCGTCGGCGGTCACCACCACGGGGGCGGACGGGGCGGCCAGCGGGGGCAGGGCTGCCAGGGAGGCCTGCGAGTACAGGCCCGAGGCCGAGGGACCGGCGGTGCCGTACGACGGGCCGGGGGGCGTACCGCCGGGGCCGAACGTCGAGTAGTCGGCCAACGACTGGCTGGCCCGGTGACTGTAGCGCTGCCGCGGGACGAACGACGACGTGCTCTGCCCGGGCCACGGGACGAAGGCCAGATAGGCCAGGAAGGCCACGTTCCCGACGATCGGGATCAGGTTGACCAGGACCCACCAGCCGCTGTAGCCCGCCTTGCGCAGGATCATCACGAGGCACAGGAGGTAGAAGGCGACGATCGCCAGTTCGATGAGCACGACGAGGCCCGGGGCCAGGCCGTCGATCGTGGTGGCGGCGGTGAGGGCGACGCTCATGGTCCAACAGTATCGCCGGACGGCCCCGGGGCGCCGGATTCTCCAGGGACACGACGACGGTCTCCCAGTCGCAGCCCCGGTCGCTCCCAGCCCACTCCCCGGTGCCACCCAGCCTGGTCCGAGCCTCCACCCATGGCGACCACAGGGGCCGGTGGGACCATCGTCCCATGGTCCGATCACCCGGCGGCGCGCCGGTCCCCTCCGAGGTCCGGCTGCTGCGCCACACTCCGGCCCTCGACGGGCTCCGGGGACTGGCCTGGGCCGGGGTCTTCGTGGCCCACAGCTCCCTGTTCCCCGGACTGGCGTTCGGCCAGGCCTCGATGTTCGTCTTCTTCGGGCTCAGCGGGTTCCTCATCACCTCGCTGCTGGTGGACGAGCGGGCCGTGCGGGGCCGGGTCTCACTCCGCCGCTTCGTCGCCCGCCGGGCCTGGCGACTGGTACCGGCCCTGGTGCTGTTCCTCGTCGTATGGCTCGCCGTGGTGGCGGTGCTCGGCACCCACCCCTGGATCACCAGCGTGCCGGGGACCGGGGCCGGACAGCCCGAGTCGTTCACCACCGCCCTCGAGGGGGTCGGTGGCGCGCTGGCCTATCTCACCAACTGGCTGACCATCACCGGCTCGTACTCGGGCTACGTGCCCCTGGGGCACCTGTGGTCCCTGGCCGTGGAGGAGCAGGTGTACCTCCTGTGGGCGCCGCTGGTGGTGGTCCTCCTGCGGTGGCGGCGGCGTGCCGTCGTGGCCGTCGCCGTGGCCCTGGCCGGGCTGTCGACCCTCGAGGTCGTCCATCTGGAGTTGGCCGCCCACGGCTACGGCGGCAACCGCATGTACATGGGGACCGACACCCGGGCCGGGGCCTTTCTGATCGGCGGGGCGCTGGCCGTCGTGTCGGCCCACGGCGGCCTCCGGGTGCTGCGCCGGGCCACCCCGTCGGCGGTCGCCGCGGTCGTGGCCCTCGGGCTCCTCGTCTGCGGCCTGGTGGACCTCACCACACGGCAGCCGTCCCTCACCGCCTACTGCCTGGCCTGGGCCGCGGCCACCGTGGGCGGCCCGCTCCTCGTGGCCTCGGTCGTCGAGCGGCCGGGCGGCCGGCTGGCCCGCCTGCTCTCGACCCCCGTGCTCACCTACCTCGGACGTCGGTCCTACGCCCTCTACCTGTGGCACTACGTGTGGCTGACGTGGTTCCGCAGCCTGGGGCGCCCGGGGATCCTCTACGCCCTGGCCCTGTCGTTGGTGTCGGCCGAGCTGTCGTGGCGCCTGGTCGAGTCCCGGGCCCAGCGCTGGAAGAACCGCACGGTGCCGCCGGTGGTGCCGTCCCCGGTCGACCCCGGGGATGTCCTCCGGCCGGCCGACGCCGTCCCGGCCTGAACCTGGCCGCCGGGACCAGCCGGCCGTAGAGTGCCCCCGTGGACCAGCGACCCGACCTCGACCTCACCGTGACCGCCTACGCCGTGGCCGACAAGGTGGCCACCATCACCCTGTCCCGGCCCGACCGGCTGAACGCCTGGACCTCGCGGATGAACACCGAGTACCGGCACCTGCTGCAACGGGCCTCGGACGACCCCGGGGTGCGGGTCATCGTGGTGACCGGGGCCGGCCGGGGGTTCTGCGCCGGCGCCGAGTCCGACGACCTGGTCGGGCACGCCGAACGCGGGGCCTACGACGCCGGGAGCCCCGACGACCTGGCCACCCCGGGCTACGGGGTCCGGCCGGAGTTCGACGCCGAGTTGGCCTACCACTTCGGCATCCCCAAGCCGGTCATCGCCGCGGTCAACGGGCCCGCCGCCGGTATCGGGTTCGCCCTGGCCTGCTACTGCGATCTGCGGTTCGCCGCGTCGAGCGCCTCGTTCACCACGGCCCACGCCAAGCTCGGCCTGCCCTGTGCCTTCGGCCTGGCCTGGCTGCTCCCCCGGCTGGTGGGGCTGACCCGGGCCATGGACCTCACGCTCTCCAGCCGGCGGTTCACCGCCGAGGAGGCGGCCGCCATCGGTCTGGTCAACGCCACCTTCCCCGACGACGGGTTCGCCGACGGCGTGGCCGCCTCTGCCGCCCAGCTGGCCACCACGGTGTCACCGGCGTCGATGGCCGCCACCAAGCGGCAGCTCTACGACGGGTTCCACCAGAGCGTGGCCGACGCCGTCCACGCCGCCGAGGACCGCCTCACGCCGATGATGGGCGACCCGGACTACCGGGAGGGCGTGGCCGCCCTCCGGGAGAAGCGCCCACCGGTGTTCGCCGACCTCGAGCCCTGATCCCCCGGGGCACCCGCCTCAACCCTCACCCAGCCACCGGGCCACGGCCCCGGCCACGGCGTCGTCGTGCTTCCGCAGGCCGTGGTCGCCACCCTCCAGCCACACATGGGTGACCGGGCCGGGGATGGCCGCCGTGGCCTCCTCCAGCTCGGCCCGGGTTCCGAAGGCGTCGCGGGTCCCCGACACGAAGAGGCAGGGGACCTCCAGTGAGGGGAAGTGGTCGGTCCGCAGCCTGTCGGGCCGGGCCGGCGGGTGGAGCGGGTAACTGACGAGGACCAGGGCCGCCGCGGCCAGCCCGCCGGCCACGGCCATGGAGCAGATCCGCCCGCCCATGGACCGGCCGCCCAGGGCCACGGCGGACCCGTCGCTACCCAACTCGTCGGCCCACGACCGTGCCTGCTCGACCACCGTGGCCAGCAGGACCGGCGGCCGGTCGGGGGCCCGGCGGCCGGCCAGACGGTAGGGGAAGTCGGCCCGGCGTACCGGGACGCCGAGCCCCGTGACCGCGTCGTCCACGGCCACCAGGGCGCTCTGGTCGCGGCCCGCCCCGGCGCCGGGGAAGAGCAGCAGGCCCGCCGGTACCGGCCCGCTCACCGGTCGTCGGTGGCCGATGACAACAGCTCGGCGAAGCGCTCCTGCGCCGCCGCCCGCCGGGTGGGCACGTGCTCGGTGGGGACGTCCACCGGCGTGTACCGCTTGAGGGTGTGACGGGCCACGGTGACCTTGTGGACCTCGTCGGGGCCGTCGTAGATGCGGGCGGCCCGGGCGGCCCGGTACATGGCCTCCAGCGGGAGGTCGGTGGAGAACCCCAGGGCCCCGTTCACCTGGATGGCCCGGTCGATGACGTTGTAGAGCACCCCGGCCCCGTGGTACTTGATCATGGCGATCTCCACCCGGGAGGCCGGGGCCCCGTCCCGGTCCATCTTCCACGCCGCGTACAGGGTCAGCAGGCGGGCCGAGGTCATCTCGGCCATGGACTCGGCCACCCAGTTCTGCACGGTCTGCTTCTCGGCCAGGGTCGATTGGTGGGTGTAGCGCGACACGGCCCGTTCGCAGAGCATGTCGAAGGCCCGCTGGGACTGTCCCAGCCAGCGCATGCAGTGGTGGATCCGTCCCGGCCCGAGACGCATCTGGGCCAGCACGAACCCCTCGCCCTCGAGGCCGATCAGGTTCTCCGAGGGGACCCGGACCTCGTGGTAGCGGATCTCGGCGTGGCCACCGAACCGGCCGTAGTGCTCGGTCGGGTCCTCCATGGTCGAGACATCCCGGACGATCTCCACCCCCGGGGCGTCGGCCGGCACGATGATCATGGAGCAGCCCTGGTAGGGGTGGACGTCGGGGTTGGTGACGGCCATGACGATGAGGAAGTCGGCCACCGAGCCGTTGGTGGTGAACCACTTGTGCCCGTCGATGACCCATTCGTCACCGTCACGGACGGCCCGGGTGGCGATCAGGGTGGGGTCGGCCCCGGCCCCGGGCTCGGTCATGGAGAAGGCGCTGCGCAGGCGGCCGTCGAGCAGGGGCAGCAGCCACTGCTCGCGGTGCTCCTCCCGTCCCGAACGCTCGATGCCCACGGCCAGGAGCTCGGCGTTGCCCGAGTCCGGGGCGTTGTTCCCGAAGGCCCACGGACCGTAGGGGGTGCGGCCCAGGATCTCGTGCATCAGGCCCAGCTTGACCTGGCCGAACCCTCCCCCACCCAGGTCCGGGGGGAGATGGGCCGCCCAGAGGCCCTGGTCCTTCACCTGGCGCTGCAGCGGACGGAGGGCCTCGACCATCTGCTCATGGGTCAGCGACAGGGTCTCGAGCGGGATGACCTCGGTATCGATGAACTCCCGCATCCAGGCGAGCTTCGCCTCGAATTCCGGTTCGGTGGAAAAGTCCCAGGCCACAGCGGTCCCCCTCTGGTTGGTCGGCGGCGTGTTTCATCGTCCGGGGCCTGACCGCTACCGTTGTCCCATGCCCGGCGACACAACTGTGCACCCCACGCGTACCACCATCAGCCTCGGACGGACCAACCGGCACCGTGACCCCGGGGCGGGACAGCGCCCGGAGAGCGACCCGGCCGAGGCCCGCCGCCTCCTGGCCGCGGCCGAGACGGCCCTGCTCGACGAGCGGCGGCTGCTGACCGCCGACGAGCTCACCGGACTGGCCGACCTGTCCGACGGGTGGGTGACCTCGCTGGCCGCACTGGCCCACCAGGTGCGCCTCAGCTGGTGCGGCCCCGAGGTCGAGGTCGAGGGCATCCTGTCGGCCAAGACGGGCGGGTGCCCCGAGGACTGCCACTTCTGCTCGCAGTCCTCCCGGTTCGACACCCCGGTGAAGGCCACCCCCTTCCTCGACACCGACGAGGTCCTGCAGGCGGCCGAGGAGACCAAGGCCCTCGGCGCCTCGGAATTCTGCATCGTGCTGGCCGTGAAGGGACCTGACGAGCGGACCCTGCAGCGCATCCTCGAGCTGGTGCCGGTGGTCAGGGACGCCACGGGGCTGAACGTGGCCGTGAGCGCCGGGCTGCTCACCGACGAGCAGGCCGGCCGCCTGGCCGAGGCCGGCGTCCACCGCTACAACCACAACCTCGAGACGGCGCGGTCGTACTTCCCCAACGTGGTGACCACCCACACCTGGGAGGAGCGGCAGGCGACCTGCCGGCTGGTCCTCGACCACGGGATGGAGCTGTGCTGCGGGGCGCTCATCGGCATGGGCGAGTCCGACGCGCAGCGCATCGAATTGCTCGTCGAGCTCCAGGAGCTCGGCCCGACCGAGGTCCCGCTCAACTTCCTCAACCCCCGGCCCGGCACGCCACTCGGCGACAACCGCCCGCTGGACGCCTGGGAGGCCATCCGGTGGATCGCCCTGTTCCGCCTGGGCCTGCCCGGGGTGATCCTCCGCTACGCCGGTGGACGCGAGGTGACCCTGCGGGAACTGCAGGCCATGGGCATGACCTCGGGGATCAACGCCCTGATCGTGGGCAACTACCTCACCACCCTGGGACGCTCGGCCGAGGAGGACCTGCGGATGCTGGACGACCTCCGCATGCCGGTCGGCGCCTTCACCGGCGTGCTGTGAGCGACGGGGCGACGGTGACGGTCGACCCCGGGCTCCGGTACTGCACGGGCTGCGGGTCGACCACGGGCGAGTGTGCCGGGTGCGCCCGCCCGTTGGACCCGCCCCGGTTCTGCCCCACCTGCGGGCGACGGATGGCCGTGGCCGTCTCCCCCGGCGGCTACCAGGCCCGTTGCCGGGACCACGGGACACCGCCGGCCACGGCCTGAGCCCCCGGGCCCGTCCCCCGGTCGGCCGGTGGAGGTCAGTGGGCCGGGATCTTCCAGCCCTTGGCCTCGGCGATCTCCTTGCACGTCGGGCAGATCGGATACCGCTGCGGGTTGCGCCCGGGGACCCAGATCTTGCCGCACAGGGCCTTCACGGCCGTCCCCGTGACCATGCCCTCGACCACCGACGTCCCGGCCGGGATGAAGTCACCCTTCTTCGGCTTGTAGCCCTCGAGGACGATATGGCTCATCCGCTCGTGGTCCCCGTCGAGCTGGGGGTCGACGGTGGTCGGTGCGGTCGTGATGCCGGTGTCGGTCATGCCCCCAAGGTTCGCGCAGTACGGGCCGGACGGCACACCGGACGTGACCGGTGGTCCGACGGTGGAAGGCGGTCCCCCCGGGTGCAGGGCAGTTCGAGGCCGTCGATCGTGCGCACCGGCCGGACTCCCCCTCAGACCCGGCCGCAACCACACCTGGACGATCCGGGACCGGACGATGACGTACGCCGGGGTCGGACGTGGTCTCCCGGTCACGCGAGCGACGGGCATCCCACACCCGTGGCGGTCATGGCGACAGCCTTGCGTAACAGGACCGGCGGGTGTCGGCCACGCCCCGTTGGACGGCTCCTCAGTCGGCGGCGATGGCCTCCAATACGTCGATCCGGACGGCCCGGTGGGCCGGCAGCACGGCGGCCACCACCCCGGCCAGGCCGGCCAGCACCACGACCACGGCCAACAGTGACCACGGCACGGCGAATTGGGTGAGCCCCTGGGACCGCAGCGATCGCACCAGCACCCAGCCGAACCCCAGGCCGATCACCATGCCCAGGACGCAGCCCAACAGGGCGATGACCACCGACTCCCACCGCACCATGGACCGGAGCTGCCGGCGGGACATCCCGAGGATGCGCAGGAGCCCGATCTCCCGGGTCCGCTCGAGGATCGACAGGGCCAGGGTGTTCACGATCCCGAACAGGGCGATGACGATGGCCAGCGCCAACAGGGCCGTCACCAGGGCCACCAGCTGGTCCAGGCTCTGCTGCTGACTGGCGATGTACCCGGCCCGGTCCTGGCCCTTCACCTGGGGGAAGGGCTTGAGCGCCCGGGTCAGGGCCGTCGTACCCTGGGCGTCGGACAACCCCGGCGCCCAGCGCAGGATCACCGCCTCGTCGAGCTGGGTGATCGGGTACACCTGATCGAAGGTCGCCGTGGTCACCAGCAGATCGCCCGACACGGTGGTCGGGTCCACGAACACCGCCCCGATCCGTAGGCGCCGGGTCCCCGATGTGGGGAAGGTCAGCGTCACCCCGTCCCCCACCGCCAGGTGGTGCGACGAGGCGAAGGCCGACGACACGGCCACGTCACCAGTCCCCAGGTGGGCGAGCGACCCGGCCTTCACCGACAACCGTATGTCGTTGACGTAGGCCGGTACGTCCACCCCCAGGACGTGCACCCGCGCCGGTCCCTTCGGCGACCCGCCACCGAGCAGGTGACCGTGCTCCAGGCGCTTGGCCGTCAGGTGCCCGCCGCCGCCTCCCCGCGGGCCGGCCCCCTCCAGGGTGGCCGCCCCCTGGGCCAGGCCCGTGACGTCGGTGAAGTGGCGGTCGGCGGCCAGGGTGGCGGCCACGGCGGTGGTGAACCCCGACGAGGCGATGTTGGTCGGACTGACCACCCCCTGGGCCGTGAGCCCGTCGTCCAGGGCCGTGGCCAGTGACGTCTTGATGGTCTGGGAGAACACCGCCACGATGGTGACCAGGGCCAGCCCGATCATCAGCGCCGCCGCCGTGGACGCCGTCCGCCGGGGGTGGCGCATGGCGTTCTCCCGGGCCAACCGGCCGGGGAGCTTGAACGCCGCGGCGAAGGGCCGTCCGATGGCCCCGGCCAGCGGGCGGGCGATGACCGGGCCGAAGGCCGACACCGCCAGGAACACCGCGGCCACCCCCACGCCGCTGATCTGGCCCCGGTTGCCGCCCCGTCCGAACAGCCCGTCGACCACGGCGACCACCCCGACCACGGCCAACAGCGTGCCCACGACGAGACGGAACCGGGTGGACGAGCCGTCGTCGGAGCCCGGGTCGTCGCGCAGGGCGGCCAACGGGGACGCCCGTCCGGCCCGCACGGCCGGCAGGGTGGCCGCGGCGATGGTCACGACCACCCCGAGGACCAGGGACACCACCACCGTCCGGGGCAGCAGCTGGGGCGAGGTCGAGGGGAGGTCCACCCCCACCGATCCCAACAGGGCGTGCAGGCCCACGGCCAGCACGATGCCCAGCCCCAGCCCGAGGACGGACGACACCAGCCCGATGATCGCCGACTCGGCCAGCACCATGGTCAGCAGCTGGCGGCGGAACGCCCCCAGACACCGCAGCAGGGCCAGCTCCCGGCTGCGCTGGGCCACGATGATGGAGAACGTGTTGAAGATGATGAAGGCCCCGACGAACAGGGCCACCCCGGCAAAGATCAGCAGCGCCGTCGTGAGGAACCCGAAGCCGTTGGACAGATTGGTGGAGCTCTGGGCCTGGAACTGGGCCCCGGTCTGGACCTGGTAGGTGGGGCCGAGCACACCGGCGATCCGCTTCGCCAGCGCGGCGTCGCTCACCGAGCCGTCCGAGCCCACCAGCACGTACTGGAGACGGCCCACGTTGCCCGTCACGGCCTGGGCCGTGGCCAGGTCGAACCCCACGATGGTGGCTCCGGCCAGGTTGTTGGCCGACCCGTAGCCCACGGTGCCCACCACGGTGAACTTCCGCACGGGCTGGGCCCCGGCCACCTCCACGGTGGAGCCCAGGTGGTAGTGCTGGGACTGGGCCGTGCCGGCGTCCACGGCGATCTCGTCGTCGGCCGTGGGGAACCGGCCCGAGCGCAGGGTCAGTGACCGCAACGACGGGACGGTGCCCACGGAGAACCCGAACGTCGGGGCGAAGGGCGAGCCGACGGCCTTCCCGTCGGGATGCACCAGTTCGGCGAACCCCACCACCTGGCCGTCGGCCGCCGCCACCCCGGGGATCGACCGTACCCGGGCCAGGGTCGCCTGGCTGATGGGCGGAGACGAGGTGAAGGCGGCGTTCCCACCGGTGACGGCCGAGCGGGCCTGGACCACGACCGCCACGTCGTGGCTGCCCTGGTCGATCAGCCCGGAGAGCGAGGCCTGGATGGTGTCGGTGAGCACGTAGGTCCCGGCCACGAAGCTCACGCCCAGCATGACGGCGATGACCGTGGCCACCAGTCGGAGGCGGTGGTGGACGAGACCCCGCAGGGTCAGTCGGAGCACGGCGGCGGTCCCGGCGGCGGGGTGCTCAGCCGCCGACCCGGATGGACTGCATCCGGTCGCCGACCGACTCCGCGGTGGGATCGTCCAGGGTGCCCACCACCGAGCCGTCGGCCAGGAACACCACGCGGTGGGCGAACCCGGCGGCCACCGGGTCGTGGGTGACCATAACCACGGTCTGTCCGTAGCGGGCGACGGCGTCGGCCAGAAAGGCCAGGAGCTCGCTCCCCGAGCGGGAGTCCAGGTTGCCCGTGGGCTCGTCGGCGAAGATCACCTCGGGCCGTCCGAGCAAGGCCCGGGCCACGGCCACCCGCTGCTGCTCGCCCCCCGAGAGCTCACCCGGGCGGTGGCCCAGACGGTGACCGATGCCCAGGACCCCCACCAGCTCGTCCCGCCACGCCCCGTCGACGGCCCGGCCGGCGATGTCGGCGGGCAGGGTGATGTTCTCCGCCGCCGTGAGGGTGGGCACCAGGTTGAAGGACTGGAAGACGAATCCGATACGGTCGCGCCGGAGGCGGGTGAGCTCGGCGTCGCTCAGCACGGTGAGATCGCGGTCGCCGATCCACACTGACCCCTCGTCCAGTCGGTCCAGGCCGGCCAGGCAGTGCAGGAGGGTCGACTTGCCCGAGCCCGACGGCCCCATGATGGCCGTGAACCCCCCGGCGGCGAAGGACACGGTCACGTGGTCGAGGGCGGTGACCGCCGTCTCACCGGCCCCGTGGACCTTGACGGCCTCCACGGCCCGCGAGGCCCAGTCCGTTCCGGGTGCGGCCTCCGGCCCGGTTCCGGGGTGCGGGTCGCTCCCGCCCGGTCTGCCCACGGGTGCCGGGCCGTCAGACGTCGAGGAACCGGCTGACGGCCACGGCCGAGCCCACCACACCGACGGCCACCCCGACCACCACGACCACCAGGCAGGTCATGGCCACCTCCCAGCCGCCCATGGCCATCTGGGCGATGAGCGAGTTCTGGTTGGCCGCCGTCTTCACCACGTTGAGGCCCAGGCCGAAATAGAGGCCCAGCACGGCCACCACGGCCACGGCCGAACCCAGGAACCCCTGGACCAGGCCCTCCGCCATGAAGGGCAGCCGGATGAACCAGTTGGTCGCCCCCACCAGCTTCATCACCGAGACCTCCCGCCGGCGGGCGTAGATGGCCATGCGGATGGTGTTCAGGATGAGCACCGTGGCCGACAGCAGCAACACCACGGCGAGGGCCAGGAAGACCCATTGGAGCACCCGGATGACCCCCTCCATGGTGCGGATCTGCTGGGTCGGGGACGAGACCAGGGACACGGCGGGGTTGGTCTGGAACTGGTCGGTGATCTCCGTGGCCTGCAGGGGATCGTTCAGCGAGCACCGGTAGGACGAGGGCATGGACTGGAGATCGAGCGACTGGAACTCGTCGGCGGCCAGCAGATCGCGCGCCTCGTTGTAGTCGTAGGCCTGCGTCTTGTAGGCGCAGCTGACCACGTAGGGATTCTGAGCCAGGGCCTGCTTGATCTCGGTGGTCTGGGCCGGATTGGCCGAGGGCTTCACCCACACGATCACGTTGACCCCCTGCTGCCACCGGACGGTGGCGTGCGACGCCCCCTGCTTGAGCAGCAGGGTCGAGCCCACCAGGGCCAGGGACACCGCCGCCGTGAGCACCGCGGCGATGGTCATGAGGCGGTTGCGCCAGAGGTTGCTGGCGGCCTCGCCGACCACGTAGGTAGCGGAGACGGCCACGTCAGACCTCGGCCACGGTCGGATCGGGCGCCTGGTCATCGAGGCGCTCCGAGGGGCCGTCGACCTCCACGCCCTGACCGGTGGGCGACCCGGCCCCGGCGGCGGCCACCGAGCTGTCGATGCCGTAGACGCCCCGGGCCTGGTCGCGGACCAGGGAGCCCCGGTCGAGCTCGATCACCCGGCGGCGCATCTGGTCGACCATGCCGGCGTCGTGGGTGGCGATGACCACGGTGGTCCCCGTGCGGTTGATGCGGTCGAGCAGGCGCATGATGCCCAGGCTGGTGGTGGGGTCGAGGTTCCCCGTGGGCTCGTCGGCCAGCAGAATGAGCGGCCGGTTCACGAAGGCCCGGGCCACGGCCACGCGCTGCTGCTCACCGCCCGACAGCTCGCCGGGCAGGTTGTCCCGCTTCTTCGACAGGCCGACCAGGTCGAGGACCTGGGGCACCTGGGACTGGATGACGTGCTTGGGACGGCCGATGACCTCGAGGGCGAAGGCCACGTTTTCGAAGACGGACTTGTTGGGCAGGAGGCGGAAGTCCTGGAAGACACAGCCGATGTTGCGGCGCAGGTAGGGGATGCGCCATTTCGACAGGTTGCCGATCTCCTTGCCCGCCTCCCAGATCCGTCCGGCGTCGGGACGCTCCTCACGCAGGAGGAGCCGGATGAACGTCGTCTTGCCCGAGCCCGAGGGGCCGACGAGGAAGACGAACTCCCCCTTGTCGATCTCGACGGAGCAGTCGCGCAGGGCGACGGTGGAACCCTTGTACGTCTTGGTGACGTTCTGGAAAGTGATCATGCGGAGGGCAGGGTGGTGGGCGTTCCTCGGGGCGGCGGAGCCGCCCGGCGTGCCCTCATGTTATCCGCCGTGGTCCGGGAATTGGTGCAGCCCCGGGACCAGGGAGATCACCGGTTGGCCCGCCGACGCAGCTCGGCCTCCATGAAGGCGTCGAGGTCGCCGTCGAGCACCGCCTCGACGTTGCCGGTCTCCTCGTTGCTCCGCAGGTCCTTCACCAGCTGGTAGGGCGCCAGCACGTAGGATCGGATCTGGTTGCCCCAGGCGTTTTCCATCCGGTCGCCCGACAGGGCCTCCATCTCGGCGGCGTGCTCGGCCCGCTGGCGCTCGGCCAGCTTGGCCCCGAGGATCTGCATGGCCTTGGCCTTGTTCTGGTGCTGGCTCCGCTGGTTCTGGCACGAGACCACGATGCCCGTGGGCAGGTGGGTGAGCCGCACGGCCGAGTCGGTCTTGTTGACGTGCTGGCCCCCGGCCCCCGAGGAGCGGTAGGTGTCGATGCGCAGGTCCTTCTCGTCGATCTCCACCTCGCCGGAGACGTCCTCGATGAAGGGCACGACTTCGAGCGAGGCGAAGCTGGTCTGACGCCGGTGCTGGGCGTCGAAGGGCGAGATGCGCACCAGCCGGTGCACGCCCCGTTCGGCCGACAGCAGCCCGAAGGCGTAGCGGCCCCGCACGATGAAGGTGGCCGACAGCAGACCGGCCTCCTGGCCCGGCGTGGCCTCGTCGATCTCGATCTCGAAGCCGCGGCGCTCGGCCCAGCGGGTGTACATCCGCAACATCATCTCGGCCCAGTCCTGGGCGTCGGTGCCGCCGGCACCGGCGTGGATCTCGGCCACGGCGTCACCGTCGTCGTGGTCGCCCGAGAAGAGCACCCGGAGCTCGAGGGAGGCCAGCCGGCGGTCGAGGCCGTCCAGGGTCTCCTCCACCTCGGGCCGGAGCGACTCGTCGCCCTCCTCCTCGAGCAGCTCGTGGAGCGTCTCGGCGTCCGACAGCCGTCCGGTCAGGTCCTCCAGGACCTCCAGGTCCTCGACCACCCGTCCCAGCTCGATGGTCACGGCCCGGGCGTCGTCGGCGTCGTCCCAGAGATCGGGGGCCGAGGCCCGGGCCTCGAGGTCGGCCCGGCGGGCCACCAGGCCCTCCTTGTCGAGGTAGCCCTCGGCCGCGGCGATCCGCTCGGCCGCCCCGGCCAGGGCCGCGGGGATGTCGACGCGTTCGGGCTCGGGACCCCCCGGCCGGGGGGTGTCGGCGGCCATCTCAGTTGGCGCCGTGGCAGAACTTGTACTTCTTACCGCTCCCGCACCAGCAGGGCTCGTTCCGCCCGATCTTCTCGTGCTCGGACTTCACGATGGGCGCCTGGGTCTCCTCGGCGTCGGCCACCAACGCCGGGGTGGCGGCCACCGCCTCCTCCACCGCGGCCGGCGGCGCCGCGGCCAGGGCGGCGGACAGCGGACCCGAGTCCTGGACGGGGTCGTCGGCGGCGATGTACGTGGCCCGGGCCAGATCGGGCTCGGGGGCCGGCTCGGTCAGTACCTGCACGTGGAAGATGTAGCGCAGGTAGTCGTCGTCGATGCTCTCCATGAGCTTGCCGAACATGGCGAACCCCTCGCGCTGCCAGGCCACGAGCGGATCCTGGTTGCCCATGGCCCGGAGGTTGATCCCCTCGCGCAGGTAGTCCATGTCGGCCAGGTGGTCCTGCCACCGCTGGTCGATGATCTGGAGCATCACGTCCCGCTCGAGCTGGCGGGCCGTCTCGGATCCGCCGGGCAGCTGCTCGTCCCGCTCGGCGTAGAGGTCCAGCGCCTCGACCACCAGGCTCTCGGTGACCTGGCCCGACGACGTGGCCGAGGAGAGGTCGTCCTCGACGAACTTGGTCGGGTAGTACTGGGTCACCTCGGTCAGCAGACGGGAGATGTCCCACTCCTCGGGGAACTCCGAGGGGCAGGCCGAGGCCACCAGGGCCGTCATGGTGTTCTCGAGCATCTCCTTGGTGTCCTCGTGGAGATCGGCGCCGTCGATGATCTGGAGCCGGCGCTGGTAGATGACCTTGCGCTGCTCGTTCATCACCTCGTCGTACTTGAGGACGTCCTTGCGGGTCTCCGCGTTGCGCCCTTCGACGGTGTTCTGCGCCCGCTCGATGGCCTTGGTCACCATCTTCGCCTCGATGGGGATGTCGTCGGGCAACGCCCGTCCCATCACCCAGTTCATGGCCCCGGTGGCGAACAGGCGCAGCAGGTCGTCCTCCAGCGACAGGAAGAACCGGCTCTCGCCGGGATCGCCCTGGCGGCCCGAGCGGCCGCGGAGCTGGTTGTCGATGCGCCGGCTCTCGTGGCGCTCGCTCCCCAGCACGTAGAGCCCGCCCAGCTCCCGCACCCGCTCGCCCTCGGCGGCGCAGCTGGCCTCGAACTCCGCGGTGAGCCGGGTGATCTCGGCCCGGCCCTCCTCGGTCCCGGGGTCGAGCCCCCGGGCCACCGCCTCGCGGGCGGCCAGTCCCTCGGGGTTGCCGCCGAGCAGGATGTCCACGCCGCGGCCGGCCATGTTGGTGGCCACGGTCACGGCCCCGACGCGGCCGGCCTGGGCCACGATCTCCGCCTCCCGGAAGTGCTGCTTGGCGTTCAGGACCTCGTGGGGAATGCCCTTCTTCTCCAGCAGGCGGGCCAGGTGCTCGGACTTCGACACCGACGCCGTGCCTACCAGCACGGGCTGGCCCGTGGCGTTGCGCTCGGCGATGTCCTCGACCACGGCGGCGAACTTGGCGTCCTCCGACTTGTAGATGAGGTCGGCACCGTCGTGACGGACCAGCGGCTTGTTGGGCGGGATGGGCACGACGGGCAGGTCGTAGGTGTTGGCGAACTCGGAGGCCTCGGTCTCCGCCGTACCGGTCATGCCGGCGAGCTTCTCGTAGAGGCGGAAGTAGTTCTGCAGGGTGACCGTGGCCCAGGTGTGGTTCTCCTCTTTGATGCGCACCCGTTCCTTGGCCTCCACGGCCTGGTGGAGTCCGTCGGACCACCGGCGGCCGTCCAGGGTGCGACCGGTGAACTCGTCGACGATCTTCACCTCGCCCTGGGCCACCAGGTAGTCCTTGTCCCGCCGGTAGAGCTCCTTGGCCAGCAGGGCCTGGGTCAGGTGGTGGACGTAGTTGACCGACACGGCGTCGTAGAGGTTCGACACGCCCAGCTGGCGCTCGACCTTCTCGATCCCCTCCTCCGTCGGCACGACGATCTTCTTCTCCTCGTCGACCTCGTAGTCCTCGTCGATCCGCAGGGTCCGCACGATGCCGGCGAACTGGTAGTAGAGCTTGGCCGACTCGGCGGCCGGGCCGGAGATGATGAGCGGTGTGCGGGCCTCGTCGATGAGGATGGAGTCGACCTCGTCCACGATGGCGTAGTGGTGGCCCCGCTGGACCATGGACTCCTTGGACCGGGCCATGTTGTCGCGCAGGTAGTCGAAGCCGAACTCGTGGTTGGTGCCGTAGGTCACGTCGGCGGCGTAGGCCGCCCGCTTCAGATCCGCGTCGTCGACCCCCGAGCGCACCAGGCCCACCTCGAGACCGAGGAACCGGTGCAGCCGCCCCATCCACTCCGAGTCCCGGGTGGCCAGGTAGTCGTTCACCGTCACCACGTGCACGCCGTTGCCGGCGAGGGCGTTCAGGTAGACCGGGAGGGTGGAGACCAGGGTCTTCCCCTCGCCCGTCTTCATCTCGGCGATCCAACCGAAATGGAGGGCCATGCCCCCCATCAGCTGGGCGTCGAAGTGGCGCTGACCGAGGACCCGCCACGCCCCCTCGCGCACCACGGCGAACACCTCGACCAGGATGTCCTCCAGCGACTCGCCCTGGGCCAGCCGGTCCCGGAAGATCAGCGCCGACTTGGACAGCTCCTCGTCGGAGCGCGCCTCGACCTCCGGCTCGAGATCGTTCACCAGGGGGACGAGCTCGGCCAGTCGGCGGACCTTCTTCCCCTCACCGGCGCGTAGGACTTTCGAGAGCACGCTCATGACGCTCTCACTCTACCGTCCGGTCCCGGGCCGCCCCGCCCGGGGCGGGGCGGTCAGCGCGTGCGGGTCCTCACCCGGTTCACCCGGACCATCCGGGCCGAGCGACGGGGCTGGGACCGGCCCACCAGCCGGCCCTTGGTCTTCTCCAGCTGGTGCTCGAGCTTCTCCACCACCAGGTCGACGGCCACCAGCGGGTCGGGGGCGGCGGCGTGGGCCCGGATGACCCGGCCGTGCCCGCTCATCACCACTTCGCACTGCTCACGGTCGGGGATCCGGGGATTGTGCTCCTCGGTGAAGTGGACGTGCGCCTCGTCGAGTCCGGGACAGCGTCGGCCGAGTCGGCCGATCTTCTCCTCGACGAGTGCCCGAACCTCGTCGGACACGATCCGTCGTCCGTGCGCGATGACTACGTCCACTGGTATGCCTCCTGTTCGATACGGCGCTAGTGCAGTCGGCCGGTCCTCCCGATCGGTCGGTGGTGTACGGGTAGATCGTGAGCTACACGCGGCTGACCTGGTCTTTGACCCCACACTCGCCTGCCGCGGGGTTGGCGGTCCGGCACCGGCGACGGTCGACACCTGGTCGGCCGCCCGGCGGTGCCGCGGTTGACGCGCGTCACCCCATCTCCGCCCGCCCCCGACGACCGGGGACGACACGGGCAGGTCTTACTCCTAAGCCGCACCATGCTCAGCAACCATGAGTTGCCTTACGTGGGTCGTTTCGCCTGCGACTGGCTTCGACTTGCAACCACAGACCCGCGCGTAGCTCACGGGGGACAGTCTACGCCCGCGCCCGGCGAATACCAGGGTGGTGTCCGGATTCCCCGGGGCCGTGGCCGGGCCCCCACCGCCGGGGGCCGGGCTCAGTCTCCCGACGGGCGCAGCGCCGACTTCAGGTCGTCGAGCACGGGGACCGGACCGGGGTCGATCCCCTCGTGGCCGGCCAGGTGGAGCGAGACGAAGTCGCCGACCAGGGCCAGGTCGAGGAGCTGGGCCAGGTCGCCCTCCCCCTCGGCCCGTACCTCCACCACGTCGGCCATCACCTCGCGCAGCACGTCGGCCACCAGGTCGAACCGCCGGGTGACCTGGGGGTGCTCGGCGTCGTGCCGCAGGTTCACCAGGGTGATGACCTGCCGGGTCACGTCGCCCTGCTGCCCCCAGCCGGCCAGTTCGTTGTGGCACAGCTCGGGGTAGACGTTGAAGAACGCCGGCGACTTGGCGTTCTCGTTGACCTGGGTCTTCCAGCGCAGCGCCGCGGCCGCCCCGAGGGCCTGGGAGCTGTGGACCAGGGGGATCGTCCGTCCGATGCGCCGCGCCACGTCCTCGGCCAGGCTCCCCGGGCGCACCAGGCGGTCACGCCGGCGGGCCAATTGCTCGGCGGCCTGGGTGACCCACTGGGTGGCCCCGGGGAAGAGACCGATGCGCTCCAGCACCACCAACGGGGGGACGGACAGGGCCCCGAGGGCCGCCCGGGGTTGTGGGATGCCGTCGGGGACGGCGACCACCGGGACCGCCCACTCCCCGGCCAGGCGCACCAGCTCACCGCCGCCCGACACCACCACGATGGCCGCGCCGGCCTCGAAGGCCTCGGTGGCGGCCTCGAGGACCTCCTCGGTGTCGCCGGAGAAGGACAGGGCGAAGACCAGCGTGGCGGTGTCGACGAAGTCGGGCAGTTCGTAGCCCTTGACCAGGGTCACCGGCACCGACATGAAGGGGGCTGCCGCGGCCACCAGGACGTCCCCGGCGATCCCGCTGCCGCCCATGCCCAGGACCACCACGTGCTCGATGCGGTCGTGGGGCGGCAGGCCCCCGAGGTCCCGGGCCGAGCCCGCCGCCACGGCCACCTGCTCGGGGAGCCCGGCGGTGGCCTCCCACATACCGAGGCTGTCCACCGGCAGCGGCGAGGTCGCCCGCCCGTCGGTGGGTCCTCCGCTCACGAGCCGGCGGGCTTCCCGGTCGAGCGCACCCCGCCGGCCTCGGCCTCGGCCACCAGCCGGGCGTGCTCGGTCTCGTCGACGGCCCGGGCCTCGTCGACGAGCATCACCGGGATGCCGTCACGGACCTCGTAGCCCCGGTGGAGCCGGGGGTTGTAGAGCAGGTCCTCCTCGGGGAAGTACAGGAGGGGGCCCTTGTCCTCGGGGCAGGCGAGGACATCGAGGAGCAGCGGGTCGAGTGTCATGGTCGGTTCCTCTTTCGTTCGCACCGGTCGTCCGGTCCCGGAGGCCCACGACGACGGTCGTCGGGGCCGGAAGGGTCCGGGGGTCAGCCTGCCGTCAACCGCTCGATGTCGGACAGGATCTCTGTGACGTGCCGCTGGCACGACTCGTCGTCAGGGGCCTCCACGTTGAGCCGCAGCAGGGGCTCGGTGTTGGACGGTCGCAGGTTGTACCACCAGTCGCCCCGGTCCACGGTCAGACCGTCGAGGTCGTCGGCCACCCCCAGGGCCCCGTCGGCCTTGGCCACCTCGGCGGCCAGGAGGGCCACCGTGCCGGCCGGGTCGGTCACCTCGGTGTTGATCTCACCCGAGTCGGCGTAGCGGCGGAAGGGCTGGAGCAGCTCGGACAGTGACCGGGCCGAGCGGCTCATCAGCTCCAGCACCACCAGGGCGGCGATGATGCCCGAATCGGCCCGGTAGTTGTCGGCGAAGTAGTAGTGGCCGGAGTGCTCACCGCCGAAGACGGCCCCGGTCTCGGCCATGACGGCCTTGATGTAGCTGTGGCCGACCCGGGTCCGGACGCCCGTCCCCCCGTGCTCGGCGATGACCTCGGGGACCACCCGCGAGCAGATGCAGTTGTAGAGCACGGTGGCGCCGGGATGCTTGTCGAGCATCGAGGCGGCCACCAGGGCGGTGGTCAGCGAGCCCGAGACCGGTTCGGCCCGCTCGTCGATGAGGAAGACCCGGTCGGCGTCGCCGTCGAAGGCCAGGCCCACGTCGGCACCGAAGGAGAGGACCGCCTCCTGCAGGGAGACCAGGTTCTCGGGTTGGATGGGGTCGGCCGGGTGGTTGGGGAAATTGCCGTCGAGCTCGGGGAAGAGGATCTCCACCTCGAAGGGCAGCCCCTCGAAGACCTTGGGGGCCACCAGTCCGCCCATCCCGTTGGCCGTGTCGGCCACCACCCGCAGCGGACGGAGCGAGCCCACGTCGACGAAGGAGCGCACGTGCCCGGCGTAGGCCTCGAGGACGTCGCGGTGCTCGAGCGGGGCCAGGGCCGACTCGTCGACGGGCGGCGGGCCGGCCTCCCCCCACTGGTCGAGGATGGCCTCGGCGGTGGCCTGGATCTCGTCGAGGCCGGTGTCCCGGCCCACCGGTCGGGCCCCGGCCAGGCAGAGCTTCAGGCCGTTGTAGCGGGCCGGGTTGTGCGACGCCGTGAACATGGCTCCCGGGGCGTCGAGCGACCCGGCGGCGAAATAGAGCAGATCGGTCGAGGCCAGGCCGAGGTCGGTCACGGCGACGCCCTCGGAACGGGCCCCGAGGGCGAAGGCCCGGCTGAGCTCGACCCCGGACTCGCGCATGTCCCGGGCCACCAGCAGGCGGGGAGCCCCCGCGAACCGGGCCACGGCGGCACCGATGGCCCGGAACTGCGTGGCGTTCAGCTGTTCGGGGACGGTGCCGCGGATGTCGTAGGCCTTGAAGACGTCGTCGAGGGAGCTCATCGGGACGACATCCTACTCAGACGCCGTCCCCTTCCCCCGGGGGAGGAAGGGGACGGTCACCGGCGCCGGGTCGGGGCCGGCGCCGACCCTCAGCCGAGCGCCGAGACGATGGTCGACAGGTCGCCCTTCGCCGCGTGCAGGTCGGTGTCCGCCGTCTGCAGGCTGTTGCGGGCGTCGACGAGGACCGGGGACGACCCGGGGTAGCTCGAGGCCGTCTGCGACAGCACGGTGGCGTCCACGCCGTTCGAGGCGGCCTGGGCCGCGGCCACCTGGGACCGGAAGTCGGCGAAGGCGGCCTGGGCCGCGGCCACGTCCTTGCCGGACTGCTGGGCCGTGGTGATGAGCCGCTGGATCCCCGGCTCGTCACCGGTGGCCAGGGCCTCGACCGCCGCCTCCTTGTCGGCCACGATGGCCAGGTGGGTCTGGGGGGCCACGACGGCGAAGACCCGGTAGGTCTGGACCATCGAGGTGGCGTCGACCCGGAGCTCGGGGCAGGTGGTGGCTGTCGGGACCTGTGCGGTCAGCTGCTGGATCCCCGCCGTGGTGGACTGCAGCGTGGCGGTGATGGTCGCCCGGTCGGCCGCCGTCAGGGCCCCGGCGGCCCGGACGTCGGCGGCCAGCGAGGTGAGCGTGGCCGACCGCGAGGCCAGTGCGGCCTCGACGTCCTGCTGGGCGGCGGCGAAGACCGCCGGTGTGCACCGGGGGTTCGAGGCCGTGCCCGTGGCCGTGGCGGCCACGGTCGGGGTGGTGGTGGCCAGGGTGGTGGTGCCGCCCGGGGCGGCCAGGGCCACGGCGGGGACCGCCAGCACCAGGGTGGAGGCGGCGATCGCCGCGCCGAGTCGTGTCGACATCGTCCGGATGGTCATGTCACTGGTCTCCTTTGGCGTTGTTCAGGTCGTTGTTGGCCTGGCCGAGGCTGTCGTCCACGGACCCCAGGTCGGTGTTCAGTTGATTGAGGGCCGCCGTGCCGACCGGGGCGACGGTGGTGGTGGTCGCGCCGGGGACGGACGCCGGTGCGCTCGTCGCCGGGGTGGCGGGCACGGTGGTGGTGGTCGACGCCGTCACCGGTGTCGGACGGGTCGCCCCCGACCCCACCACGTGCGCCGCGCTCCCGCCGCAGGCCGCCAGGGCCAGGCCCGATCCGAACAGCACCACCGCGACGACGGACTTCCGTGATCGGATTGGCATGCCTGCACCTCCGTGGTCACCGCCCCGGGCTCCGGGGTCCCCCGGCTCTCGGAGGTGGTTCCAGTGTCGACCGGCGGCATGTGCCCCGGTTGAGGGAATTGTTAGCGGTTGATGAGGGGTGGGGCGTGACCGGGAGCGCTCAGGCCACCCGGCGGTGCCTCCGGCGGGCCCGCCACCCCACGGCCACCAGCAGTCCGAGGCCCGCCACTCCACCGGCGGTGATGACCCAGCCGGCCACGTCGACGCC
>Ga0302157_10000624_pt1 | contig 45951 bp, 42 predicted proteins | sample I_Bog_N3_3_FD_193502 | JGI IMG/M metagenome (GOLD analysis project Ga0302157, IMG submission 193502) | Peat permafrost microbial communities from Stordalen Mire near Abisko, Sweden - I_Bog_N3_3 | ecosystem: Environmental > Terrestrial > Soil > Wetlands > Peat | place: Sweden: Abisko, Stordalen...
CTCCCATTGATCGTCTTGGGGCGAAATCCTACGCTGCGCGCGCAGTCAGGAGCAAGCGATGACCCAACGATCCGCCGAGGCCTTCGTCGCCGTCAACGGCGTCGAACTCTGCCACCAAACTTTTGGGGAGCGCGAAAACCTGGCGACCCTGCTGATCATGGGCCTTGGCGCGCACATGATTCAATGGGACGACGAATTCTGCTGCGCGCTCGCCGGCCGCGGCTTGTTCGTCATCCGCTTCGACAATCGCGACGTCGGCAGATCCTCGAAGTTCGACTTCGACCCCGCCGCGATGCTGAGCGCCGCTTTCTCCGGCCGGCCGGTCGATCCGCCCTATGGCCTGGCCGACATGGCCCGCGACGCGCTGGGCCTGCTCGACTCGCTCGGCATTGCCCGCGCCCACATCGTCGGCGCATCGATGGGCGGCGCCATCGCGCAAGAACTGGCGCTGCTGGCGCCGGAGCGGGTCCTCAGCCTCACTTCGATCATGTCGAGCACGGGCGAGCGCGACCTGCCGCTGCCCGGCCCGGAATTCGCGGCGATTTTTTTGGCCCCGCCGCCTCGCAACGCGGCCGAATATGTCGACGCCAATTTGCGCGCCTGGGCTTTTATGCGCGCGCCGGGCAATGACGATCCCGACGAGGTTCGGCGGGATCGTGACCGCGCGGAGCGGGCGGCTGCGCGCGCGCCCTTGTGTCCCGAGGGCGGCGCTCGGCAAATGCTGGCGACCCTGATTTCCGGCGGTCGCCGCGCCCGGCTCGCCAAGATCACGGCGCCGACGCTGATCATCCATGGCGCGGGCGACCGCCTCCTGCCGCCCGTCTGCGGCGAGGATGCCGCGCGGGCGATTCCCGGCGCCAGGCTGCTGGTCCTCGAAGGCATGGGGCACGACTTGCCCAGGCGGCTGTGGCCGCAAATCATTGACGCCATCGCGACAATGGCCTCCCTGGGCGGCGCCAGCGTTCATCCCGTTGATATATAACGAAAATAAAGTGCAGAGAGGCGCCTAAGTCCTATTGTCGGACGCTTGGCCGCAATTTAGCCTCACACGCAACGCCTGCGACGCCTCACGAGCCGCGACGGAGCGAAGTCGGGGGAGAAGCGTGCGTGCACCAAGTCCGAACCTTGCCGTACCCTAACGGCAAGTGAACGCTGGCCTCCGCCAAAACGGCTGAGGAAGCAACGAGGAGGAAACATGGCCGTCCTGACCATCAATGGTCGGCAGGTGACTGTCGACGCCCCCAAGAGCACGCCGCTGCTCTGGATCATCCGCGACACGCTCGATCTCAAAGGAACGAAATTCGGCTGCGGGCACGGCTTTTGCGGCGCCTGCACGGTACATGTCGACGGCGTCGCCGTGCGCTCGTGCAAGACCCATCTCGCCGAGGTCGACGGCAAGTCCGTCACCACGATCGAGGGGCTTTCCGAGCACGGCGATCATCCCTTGCAAAAGGCGTGGGTGGCCGAGCAGGTGCCGCAATGCGGCTACTGCCAGTCCGGCCAGATCATGCAGGCGGCCTCGCTGCTGGCGACCAATCCGGCGCCGACGCGCGACGAAATCGTCGAGCACATGAACGGCAATCTCTGCCGTTGCATGACCTATCCGCGAATCGTCAAAGCCATCGAACGCGCCGCCACCGATGTGCGCGCCTCGATCGAGACTCAAGGCGCCGGGAGGAAGGCATGACCAAACACGAAACCATTTCCGCGGGAAACATCGACCTTTCCCGCCGCTCGTTCCTGGTCGGAATCGGCGCGGCCGGCCTCGTCTGCGGCTTCGCCCTGCCGGGCGTTCCCCGCGCGGCCGCCGCGACGGGCTCCTTTGACCCGACCGTCTGGTATGGCGTCGGCGCCGACGGCCTCGTCACCGTCAATGTCGCCAAGGCCGACATGGGCCAGCACGTCGCCAGCACCATGGCGCAGATCGTCGCCGAAGAACTCGGCGCCTCCTGGAGCCACATGCGGGTCAATCTGATCGGCAACGATCCCAAGTACAACGACCCGGTCCTGGGCGCGATCATCACCGGCGGCAGTTGGTCGACGATGATGAACTTCGACGCGATGAGCCGCGCCGGAGCGGCCGGCCGTCTCGCCCTCGTCGACGCCGGCGCCGCGATGCTCGGCGTTCCCGCCGGAGAGTGCATCGGCCAGGAATCCCGCGTGCAACATCTCGCGAGCGGCAAGGCGGTGAGTTATGGCGACATCGTCAAGGCCCGCAAGGTCGACAAGGCCTATTCCGCCGACGATCTGAAGGCGATCACGCTGAAGACCGCCGACCAGTACACGATCATCGGCACTGACGTGCCGCAGATCGACATCCCCGCCAAAGTCAACGGCACGGCGAGATACGGCATCGACGCCGAGCTGCCGGGCATGCTCTACGGCCGCATCGTCACGCCGCCGGTGCGCTACGGCGCCAAGGTCACAGACGTCGACGATTCCGCGGCCAAGAAGACGATCCCCGGCTATCTGCAGGCGGTCGTCGTCGACGACAAGACCGGCACGGTGACGGGCTGGGTGGTGGCGGTCGCCAAGAGCTATCCGGAAGCCATGCTGGCCGCCGAATTGCTCAAGGTCAGCTACGACAAGGGCCCGAATGCGGCGGTCTCCAGCGAATCGATCCTCGCCGAGGCCAAGCGTCTGCAAGGCCTGCCCGGCGGCGAATTGTACTGGAAGACCGGCGACGCGGCCGGCGCAGTCGCCAAGTCTGCCAAGATCCTGGAAGCCGAATACACCACCAGCATCAACATCCACGCTCCGCTGGAGCCGATGAACGCCACCGCCGAGATCAAGGACGGCATCCTGCATCTCTACAGCGGCAATCAGTTCATGACCCGCTCTAGCGCCATCGCCGCGCTTTCGATCGGCATGGATCCGAAGAATGTCGTCATTCATCAGGCCTGGATCGGCGGCGGCTTCGGCCGCAGGCTCGACTCCGACATGATGGTTCCGGCGGCGGCGGCGGCGCAGGCCATGGGCAAGCCGGTCAAGGTCGTCTATTCCCGCGAACACGACATGCAGATGGATTTCACCCGTCCGCTGACCTACCAGAAGATCCGCGCCGGCCTCGACGACAAGGGCGCCATCACCGGCTTCGATCACGACCTCGTCAGCGCCTGGCCGACCAAGCGCTGGGGCATTCCGGGATTCCTGGAAAACTCCGTCGACGGCAAGAAGAACGTGCTCGACGGCTTCGCCGCCCACGGCGCGGACTTCTATTACTCGATGCACAACCACACCGTCCGCACCGTCCTCAACGAACTCGCGCAGAACGCGACGCCGTCGGGACAATTGCGCTCGGTGGCCCCGGGTTGGACGTTCTGGGCGGTGGAAAGCATGATCGACGAACTCGCCCATGCGGCGGGCCGCGATCCGGCGGAATTCCGTCTGGCGATGCTCGACGGCTCCGACGGCAACGCCGGCGCGCAGCGCCTCGCCAACACCTTGCGGGTGGCGATGGGACTGGCCGGCTATGGCACGAAGACGCTCGCCAAGGGCGAAGCGCTCGGCGTCGCCTGCGTCAGCTCGCAGGAACGCGCGACGTCCAGTTGGACGTCCTGCGTGGCCCATGTCGCCGTCGCCCCGGATGGTAACGTCAGGGTCAAGAAGCTGACTGTCGCCACCGACATCGGCACGGTCGTCAACCCCGACGGCGTCCGCGCGCAGATCATGGGCGGCGCGCTGTGGGGCATGTCGCTGGCGATGTTCGAGAAGGCCACCTTGAAAGATGGCGCGATCGAGCAAACCAACTTCGACACCTACACGCCGATGCGCATGAAACAGATCCCCGAAATCGAGGTCGCGATCGTCGCCAACGGCGAGCCGGCGCGCGGCACCGGCGAGCCGACGGTCACCGTCGTCGCCCCCGCGATCGGCAATGCGATCTTCAACGCCGTCGGCGCCCGCGTACGCGGTCTGCCGATCACGCCAGACGCCATTCAAGGCGCAATGAAGGTGTAAAACGCCGCGAACGCTCGAACCTGGCCCGCGCCTCTGGCGCGGGCTTTTTTTTGGGCGCAGCGCCGCGCAACGAAAAACCCCCGCCCTCTTTCGAGAACGGGGGAGAACCTCTTGACGAGGGTTTTTGCCTCTCCTTGAATGGAGGGGGCGCTGTTGGTTTACGTGCCGACCTGGGCAATGGTGCCCAAAGTCGAAATGTCGAGGCGAACGCCCGGGCCCATCGTCGAGGAGATCGCGGCGCGCTCCAGATAGGTGCCCTTGGCGCCCGTAGGCTTGGCCTTGGTCACGGCGTCGATGAACGCCTTGATGTTGCCCGCGAGTTGTTCGTCGCCGAACGAGGCCTTGCCGACCGTGCCCTGGACGATGCCGGCCTTTTCGACGCGGAATTCGACAGACCCGCCCTTCGAGGCCTTCACCGCGTCGGCGACGGCCATGGTCACGCTGCCGACTTTCGGGTTCGGCATCAGGCCGCGCGGGCCCAAAACCTTGCCGAGGCGGCCGACGAGCGGCATCATGTCCGGGGTGGCGATGCAGCGATCGAATTCGATCGTGCCGGCCTGGACGATGGCGACCAGATCTTCCGCGCCGACGATGTCGGCGCCGGCGTTGCGGGCCTCTTCCGCCTTCGCGCCGCGGGCGAACACCGCTACGCGTAAAATGCGGCCGGTGCCGTTGGGCAGGTTGACGACGCCGCGGACCATCTGGTCGGCGTGCTTGGGATCGACGCCGAGGTTGATCGCCAGTTCGACGGTCTCGTCGAATTTGGCGTTGGCGTTGGCTTTCACCAGCTTGACCGCCTCGCCGAGCGTGTAGAGCTTGGTGCGGACGACGGCCTCGCGGGCCTTGCGGATTCTCTTACCGTGCTTGCTCATGGCTTACCCCACCACCTCGAGGCCCATCGACCGGGCGGAGCCTTCGATCATCCTCATCGCCGATTCGATCGAATCGCAATTGAGGTCGACGATCTTCTTCTCCGCGATTTCCTTGACCTGGTCCTTCGTGACCTTGCCGATGAAGCCGCGGCCCGGCGTCTTGTGGCCGGAAGCGGGCTTCTTGCCGATCTTCAGACCGGCGGCCTTCTTCAGCCAGAAGGTCACGGGCGGCTGACGCATCTCGAAGGTGAACGAGCGGTCCTGATAGGCGGTGATCACCACCGGAATCGGCGAGCCCTTTTCAATCTGCGCAGTTCGCGCATTGAAAGCCTTGCAGAATTCCATGATGTTGAGGCCGCGCTGACCGAGCGCGGGACCAATCGGCGGCGAGGGGTTGGCTGATCCAGCTGGCACTTGCAGCTTGATGTAGCCTGTTACTTTCTTGGCCATACGGCTGCTCCAAAACGCGCGTTTTCCCAAGTGGCTCCGCCACGGGAAACGCGCCAGATTGCAGGTGCGTGGTGCGAACGGTCTCCCGGCTGGCGTTCCGGGCGTTCTTCCACGGGGTGAAGGCGCGGCGGATAGCAGGATTGGGGGGTGAGGGCAAGGGCGGCTTTTCCTTCTCCCGTCCTGAGCTTGTCGAAGGGGCGGGAGAAGAAAAAGGCGCCCTTGCGTCCCGTCGCCGCCCGGGCTCAACTCCAGCCACCTTACCCCACAGAGACCCCATGGAAAACAAGTTCTACAACGATCGCGTCACCTACGATTCCGATTACGACCCGCGCTTTGCCCCCCGCTTCGCCGAAATCGCCACCTTTTTACGCGCTCCCCATCAGCTCAGCCTGGAGGGCCTGGACATCGGCATTGCGGGGGTGCCGTTCGATGGCGGGGCGACCAATCGGGTCGGGACGAGGCATGGGCCGCGGGCGGTGCGCGATCTGTCTTCGCTGATGCGCGCCACCCACCACGTGTTCCGCATAAACCCGTTCGAGCTCGGAAACATCGCCGATGTCGGCGACGTCAGGTTCGACTCGCTGTTCGACAATTCGATCGCGGAACAGAACATTGTCGAATTCTACCAGCGGTTTCGCGCGGCCGACGTGACGCCGCTGTCGATCGGCGGCGACCATTCGATCACCTATGCAATCCTGAAGGGGCTGATCGCGGAGAAACCGGTCGGCCTCGTCCATATCGACGCCCACACCGACACGCTCGGTCCGATCCAGGGCACGCGTTTCCACCACGGCTCGCCGTTCCGCAACGCCATCGAGGACGGCCTGATCGACCCCAAGCGCATGGTGCAGATCGGCATCCGCGGCGCCCACAACGTCTTCGAGGCCTGGGATTTTTGTAAAGCGCACGGGGTGCGGATAATCTTCATCGAGGAATTCGACGAGATCGGCGTCAAGCGCGCCGTCGAGATTTCCAGGGAGATCGTCGGCGACCGGCCGACTTACGTCTCGTTCGACATCGACGCCCTCGACCCCTCGATCGCGCCCGGCACCGGCACGCCCGAGGCCGGCGGGCTGACGATGCGCGAGGCGCAAGGACTCGTTCGCGGTCTCAGAGGCCTGAACCTGATCGGCGCCGACGTCGTCGAGGTCGCCCCGCCCTTCGACCCCGGAACCAACACCGCGCTGTGCGGCGCGACGATGCTCTACGAGTTGCTGTGCATCCTCGCCGAATCCAGGGCGCAAAGGGGCGCGGCGCAGCGCGGACCGGGAGGCTGATCGCGTTTTCGAGCCCCGACTTCAGCCGAAGCCGGCCCTCCCGGTCCGTCTCGATCGGATTAGGCGCCGCGGCCGCGTCGGAGCCTGGAGCCCGGCGCGGCCGCGCGCTCACCACGCGACGAATGGACTCGTTTCCCGGCGGGTGGGCCTGCCCGTTGAGGGCGACGGGCGGCCCTGGAAACGAGCCTCACTCTTCGGTGGAGTCCGAATCTCCGCTCTCGCCGTCGGACATGCCGCTTTCGACGATGATTCCGGAGTTTTCCCGGATGGCCGCTTCGACGCGCGCCGCCATCTCCGGATTTCCCTTCAGGAACAGCTTGGCGTTTTCCCGCCCCTGCCCCAGACGAACGCTCTCGCAAGAGAACCAGGCGCCCGACTTCTCCACGACGCCGCACTTTACGCCGAGATCGATGAGTTCGCCGAGCTTGGAAATGCCCTCGCCGTAACGGATGTCGAATTCGACCTTCTTGAACGGCGGCGCGACTTTGTTCTTCACCACTTTGACGCGGGTCTGATTGCCGACCACTTCGTCGCGGTCCTTGATCGCGCCGATGCGGCGAATGTCCAGACGCACCGAAGCGTAGAACTTTAGCGCGTTACCGCCGGTCGTCGTCTCGGGCGAACCGTACATCACGCCGATCTTCATGCGGATCTGGTTGATGAAGATCACCATCGTATTCGATCGCGAGATCGAGGCCGTCAGCTTGCGCAAGGCCTGGCTCATCAGCCTCGCCTGCAGGCCTGGCTGCGACTCGCCCATTTCGCCCTCGATCTCCGAGCGCGGCGTCAAGGCGGCGACCGAGTCGATGACCAGCACGTCGACCGCGCCGGAACGAACCAGCGTATCGGTGATTTCCAGCGCCTGCTCACCGGTGTCGGGCTGAGAGATCAGCAGATCCTCGAGATTGACGCCGAGCTTGCGCGCGTAAACCGGATCGAGCGCATGTTCGGCGTCGACGAAGGCGCAAATGCCGCCCTTCTTCTGCGCCTCGGCGATCACATGCAGGGTAAGCGTCGTCTTGCCCGATGATTCGGGTCCGAAAATCTCGATCACGCGGCCGCGCGGCAACCCGCCGACGCCCAGCGCGATGTCCAGCCCCAACGACCCCGTGGAAATCGTCTCGATTTCGACTGCTTTCTGGTTCTTGCCCAGACGCATGATCGAGCCTTTGCCGAACGCGCGCTCGATCTGAGAAAGCGCGGCGTCCAACGCCTTTGTCTTATCCACTGAGGTTCCCTCGATAACGCGAAGATTGGCGGACATAGCCTTACTCCTTCTGTCATGGCTGGCGTCACCGAGGCAACCGAGGCGAGGCCAACCCCCTCTGAAAACCAAAGTACATGATTTGTTCTCGTTCGCAAGTTCTTTTTTTGTTCTCGTCACAATCAAGGCTAATTTGGCGAAATGCGCCCTTATTTGTCAGACCCGGGGTGGGTAAGGAGAAACAATTGATGATTCGGCGTCGGCGTCGCCGGCGAACCCATGGCGGCCGCCTCGCGCGGATCAGCGAGGCCTGCGGCCATTCGCCGCCACGCATTGACCCGTTCGCTTGACTTGCGACGCCGTCGGGGGGCGAATGCGCGCGACTTACCGCACCTTCAAGAGGCCACATGATCGCCGGACCGCTCGCCCTCGCCTTCGCCGCAGCCCTCGCCGGCGCCGGGCTCTACTGCAACTGGGTCGAGCAGCCCTCTCGCCTGACGCTCGATGATTCGGCGCTGCTCAGCGAATGGGGGCCGAGCGACCAGAAGGGCTTCGCGCTGCTGGCGGGGCTCGCCCTGGCCTCGGCCGTGACGGGACTGTCGGCCTATTTTTCCAGCGGCGACACGCGCTTCGCCATAGGGGCGGCGTTCGTCATCCTGACCTGGCCCTATGCCTATTTCATCATGGCGCCGCTCAACAACCAGATTCTCACCTTGCGGCCTCGCGACGTCGGCGCGGCGCGCATTCTGGTTCGCCAATGGGGCGTGTACGAATGGGGCCAATCGGCGATCGCGCTGGTCGCGACCGGCATCTTCCTTTGGGCGCTCTGAGACGCGCCAGCGAGGGTCTGGCCCGGCTTGGGCCCGACCTCGGCGCCAACATGCGCTTCTTCACCCGTCTGCCATGGCCGGGCGGAGATTTTGCGCCGCCGGACTTTCGACGCATCGCCTGGGCGGCGCCGCTGGCGGGCGCATTGGTGGGTCTGGTCGGCGCGGCGGCCCTGTTCGTCGCCCATTGCGTGCGCCTGCCCGGGCTGATGGCGGGGACTATCGCGCTCGCTGCGACCGTCGCGGCGACCGGCGCATTGCACGAAGACGGGTTGGCCGACGTCGCCGATGGTTTTGGCGGCGGGTCTTCCCGGGAACGCAAGCTCGAGATCCTTCGCGACAGCCGGCTCGGCGCCTATGGCGTCGTCGCGCTGGCGCTGTCGCTGCTGCTCCGCGCCGCCGCGATTACGGCGACGGCGTCGCTGGGTTCCGGTTACGCCACGGCGGCCTTGGCGTTGTGCGGCGCGCTGGCGCGGCTCGGGGCGCTCGCGCCGCTGGCGCTGCTGCCGCCGGCCCGCGCCGACGGCGCAGGGGCGAGCGCCAGCGCCGGCGTGTCGGCGCGCCAGTTGGGGCAAGCGGGGACGACCAGTCTCGCGCTCGCTGTCGCGCTCGGGTTGGGCTTTCTCGGCGTGGAGCCGGCGCTGTTCGCGCTCGCCGTCGGCTTTGGCGCCGCCATGCTCGTCGTCGCGTTGGCTCGGCGCCAGATCGGCGGACAGACCGGAGACGTCGCGGGCGCGGCGGCGGTTGTCGCCGAAATGGGCGCCTGGTCGGCCCTTCTCATCGGCTTCGCGCCAGCGTAAAAGGCCGATATGACCGAGCCCGCCGCGACACAATCGAGCCCCTGCATAAAAGTCTGTGTCATCGATCCGGTGAGCGGATTGTGCATCGGTTGCGCGCGCACCGTCGCGGAAATCTCGCTTTGGTCAGAAATGGGCGACGCGCAGCGTCGGCTGACGCTGGCGCAATTGCCGCAGCGGGTCGCCGAAATGGTCGCGCGCTCGACCCGCGGCGGCCGGATCCGCACGCGCCACGCCGCGTCGGGGCGCTGAAGTCGCTGTTTGGCTCGTCCCTACCGGCGACGATTTTCGGCGTCAGCCCTTTCGGCCTTATCGCCATCGCGGCCGGTGTCGGCTTGCTGATCGTCGTAGGGGCGCGCAGCGGCCTGCTCTCGCTGCTCAGGGCCCTGGTTTCAGCTTCCTTCTGGGCCGCGCTGATCGTCGCCTTGTGGTTCGGCTACGAACATCGCGACGAATTGTTCGAACTCGCGGAGCGCGCGCTCGACTCCGTCGACGGCGCGCAGCCGAGCGTAGGCGCCAACGGCGAAGTGACGTTCAAGCGCAGCCTTTCCGGCGAATTCGTGGTCACCGCCAAGGTCGACGACCGGCCGGTGAGATTCGTGTTCGACACCGGCGCGTCGACCGTCGTGCTCACCGCCGAGGACGCCCGCCGGATCGGCTTGGAGACCGCCGGGCTCGACTTCTCGGCCGAAGTGTTCACCGCCAACGGCGCGGCGCTGGCGGCGCCGACGCGGCTGGCCCGGGTCGCGGTCGGCCCGATCGTGGTGCGCAACGTGCGCGCGCTGGTGACGCGCCCCGGAGCCATGCAGGAGAGCCTGCTCGGCATGAGTTTTCTCGATCAATTGCAAAGCTATAGCGTCGAGCGAGGGCGGCTGACGTTGAAGGCGCGTTGAGGGGGGCCCTCACAGAATCCGGCTCTTGCGCCCCTGCCAATAGCGGTCGCGCAACGGCTGCTTGTAGAGCTTGCCGGTCGGCAGGCGCGGAAAATCCGCCTCAAAATCGATCGAGCGCGGACATTTGACATGCGCGAGATGCTCGCGGCAGAAGCCGATGAGTTCGGCCGCCAGTTCGGGCCCGGCCGCGACGCCGGGCGCCGGCTGCACGACCGCCTTCACCTCCTCGCCCATTTCTTCGTTGGGCACGCCGAACACGGCGGCGTCGGCGACCTTCGGATGGGTCGCCAGCAGGTTCTCGCATTCCTGGGGATAGATGTTGACGCCGCCCGAAATGATCATGAACGCCGCGCGGTCGGTCAGATAGATGAATCCTTCCGCGTCGAGATAGCCGATGTCGCCGACCGTGCTCATCGTCCCGTCAGGCGAATTCGCCGCCGCGTTCTTCGCCTCGTCGTGGAAATAATTTATGCGCGTGGGTGATTTGAACCAGATCTTGCCGATGCGGCCGAGGGGAAGTTCGGTCATTTCGTCGTCGAGAATATGCGGTTCGCCATACACCGCCTTGCCGACCGTTCCCTTGTGCGCCAGCCACTGCGCGCTGTCGCACATCGCCAGGCCCATGCCTTCGGTGGCGCTGTAATATTCGTGCACGATCGGACCGAGCCAATCGATCATTGCCTGTTTGACAGGCGCCGGACAAGGCGCCGCGCCGTGCAGCACCATTTCGAGCGACGACAAATCGTAGCGACGGCGCGTGGCTTCCGGCAGTTTCAACATGCGGGAAAACATCGTCGGCACGAATTGCGCGTGGGTGACGCGATGGCGTTCGATGAGCCGCAACACCTCCTCTTCGTCGAACTTTTCCATCACGATCAGCGTGCCGCCGCCGCGGATCGTGAGCGCCGTCGCCGCCCAAGGCGCGGAATGATACAGGGGGGCCGGGATCAGATAGACCGCGCGCTCCCTCAACAACCAGTATTTCCAGAATGCGGCCTGGACCGGCGTCATTTGCAACGGCGGCTGCTCCGGCAGCGGTCGAAGGATTCCCTTGGGATGGCCCGTCGTCCCCGAGGAATAGAGCATCGAATGACCGATGATTTCGTCCGCGATCGGCGTCGCCGGAAACCCCGCCGTGGCCTCGTCGAGATTGACGACGCGTTCGCCGTCGCTCACGCCGTCGACCACCAGACAAATCTCGATCCGGGGCGCTTCGCGCATCGCCGCCAGCGCGACGCTCAGCTTCGCGCGCGAAGTGATGAGCAGCCGGGACTCGCTGTTGTCGAGGATGTAAGCGAGTTCCGGCGCGGTCAGAAAGCAATTGATGTTGGTGAAATAGAGCCCGGAGCGCTCGCCGGCCGCGCAGCATTCGATGAAGCGCGGATGGTTTTCCAGGAACACCGAATAATGGTCGAGCCGCTTCAGGCCCCGCGACCGGAAATAATGCGCAAGGCGATTGGCGCGAGCTTCATATTCGGCATAGGTCAGAACTTCGCCGGAACGGGCCATGATCTGCACCGGCTCATGGGCGCGGGCGACGGCGTGAGGACCAGGATACATCTCGTTTCCTTCTGTCGCGGTCAGAGAATCCGGCTGATGTGACCCTGCCAGTAGCGGTCGCGAAGCGGCTTCTTGTAGAGCTTGCCGGTCGGCAGGCGCGGAAAATTAACTTCGAAATCGATCGAGCGCGGGCATTTCCAGTGCGCGAGATGGGTGCGGCAGAACGCCATCAGCTCCGCTTCCAGTTCCGGCCCGGGCGCGACGCCGGGCATGGGCTGCACGACCGCCTTCACCTCCTCGCCCATCTCCTCGTTGGGCACGCCGAACACCGCGGCGTCGGCGACTTTTCCGTGGGTCGCCAGCAGGTTCTCGCTTTCCTGCGGATAGATGTTGACGCCGCCGGAGATGATCATGAACGCCGCGCGGTCGGTCAGATAGACATAGCCGGCCTCGTCGACATGGCCGATGTCGCCCACCGTGCTCATGTTGCGATCCGCCGAATTGACTTCCGCCGTCTTCACGGGATCGCGAAAATATTCGAACGGCGAAACGGTCCTGAACCAGATCTTGCCGATTTCGCCGGTGGGAACCTCGTTCATCTCGTCGTCGAGCACATGCAGTTCGCCGACCCTGCACTGGCCCACTGTGCCCTTGTGCGTCAACCATTCCTCGCTGGTGCAGAACGTCATGCCCATCGCTTCGGTGGCGGCGTAATATTCGACGATGATCGGCCCCCACCAATCAATCATCGCCTGTTTGACCGGAATCGGACAGGGCGCCGCGGCGTGGATCGCCAGTTGCAGCGACGAGAGATCGTAGCGCTTGCGCGTCGCTTCCGGCAGCTTCAGCAGTCTGGAAAACATCGTCGGCACAAGTTGCGCATGGGTCACCCGATATTTCTCGACCAGCGCCAAAAAATGTTCAGGGTCGAAGCGCTCCATCACGATCGCTGCGCCGCCCAGCCGGATCGTGCTGGCTACGCCGAGCCAGGGCGCGGCATGATAGAGCGGCGCCGGCGACAGATAGGTCATGCCCTCCTTCAGTCGCCAGAGCTTGGCGAACAGATCCAGCACAGTCAGTTGTTTCACCGGCGGCTGGTCCGGCAGCGGCCGCAGCACGCCCTTCGGCTTGCCAGTCGTGCCGGAGGAATACAGCATCGCGGTGCCAAGGGTCTCGTCGGCGATCGGCCAATCGGGAAAACCCGCTGTAGCCTCGTCGAGATTGCGGATTCGTTCGCCTTGCCCCGGCCCGTCGACGATCAGGCAAAGCTCGACTTCCGGACATTCGGCGAGGGCGGCGAGCGCGACTTCGCGCTTGGCCTGCGACGTGATCAGCACCTTCGCCAGACAATTGTTGACGATATAGGCGACCTCTCCCGCCGTCAGATAGGAATTGATGTTGGTGTAATAGAGCCCCGACCTCTCGCCCGCCGCCGAGCACTCGACGAAGCGGACGTTATTTTCCAGAAACACCGCGTAATGGTCGAGCCGCTTCAGCCCTAGGGATCGCAGCAGATGGGCAAGCCGATTGCTGCGCGCCTCCAATTGCCGATAGGTGACGATTTCGCCGGACATGGCCATGATCACGGCCGGCTGTTCGCCGCGCAACCCCACCTGAGCGCCTGGATACATGGGCTTCTCCCGAGCCGGCGGGGTCTCGCGCCCCGCCCTGCTCCAAGAGAGTGCCTCAGCCCGGCCGGGCTGTCGAGGGATTTACGCCCCCGGATAGTCCTCGATCCGGCCGACCGCGGGCTCGCGCACCCGCCGCAATTCCGCGCCAACCTGCTCCACCTTGCGCATCACCCGTAGGACGTTGCGCGCCGCGATTTTTTCAAGATCGCGCTCCGAAAATCCGCGGCGCAAAAGCTCGGCGAACAGGGCGGGGAAACAGCCGACGTTTTCGAGGCCGTCGGGTTGCGCGCCGCCGAAGAAATCCGAGCCGATGCCGACATGGTCGAGCCCGGCAGTCTCGACGAGATAGACGATGTGATCGGCGACGTCGCTCAGCGTCGCGCGAGGGGCGCCCTGCCGCTCGGCCGCGGCGTCGGCGGCGTAAGCCCCAACGTCAGCGCTCGCCGGCATTTTGCCGTAGGCGTCGCGCCGGCGCTTCAGCCAATCCCGCACCGGCTGCGACGAAAAGCCCGGGACGAAGGTGCCCATCACCACGCCGCCATTGGCCTTCAGCCGCTTCAGCACGTCGTCGGGCGCGTTGCGCGGGTGATCGCAGAGCGCATAGGCGTTGGAATGCGAAAGCAGGATCGGGGCTTCGCTGACATCGAGCAGGCGGCGGATGCCGTCATGACTGACATGGGCGCCGTCGACGATCATGCCGAGCCGGTTGCACTCGCCGATCACCACGCGGCCGAAGGCATTGAAGCCGCCGTTGCGCGGCGCGTCGGTCGCCGAATCGACCCAGTCGAGCGTCTCGTTGTGGCAGGGGATCAGCATTCGGGCGCCGGCGGCGTACCAGACGCGCAACGGGCCCAGCGCATTCTCCAGGCCGACGCCGCCCTCTATGACGATGAACGATGCGATCTTTCCGGTTTTACGGGCGCGATCGTAGTCTGCCGCCTTCCGGGCGGGAAGGAAGACTTCCGGGTGCGCGCCTTCGATGCGCAAAATCGTGTCGATCAGTTCGAGTGCGGTGCGCGCGGGATGGGGCGCGTTGGTCGGCTGGAACGCCGCCCAGAATTGCGCCCCCACCCTGCCCTCGCGCAGCCGCGGAATGTCTGTATCGCCGTCCTCGTGGACCCGCGCCAGATCGTAGGCGATCACGTCGCCGCGCGCCCGCTTGTCGGCGCGAATGACCCACGGGAGATCGTTGTGTCCGTCGAACACGGGCGAGCGGTCGAGCAGCGCCCGGGCTTTGTCGAGCGTTTCGGCTTCCAACATGGCTTTGTCCTCGAAGGCGGCTCAGTGTTCCGCGCGCGCGCCGATATGGCCGACCCATTCGGCGATCGAAAGCAGCAGCGTGGCAACGACGAAGGCGCCGAAAATACCCATTTGCCAACCGAGATCCCGATCGACGACGTGATCGAGGTTCATATAGGATTCGAGCAGCTTTATTCCGGCGATGGCGACGATGGAGCCCATCAATTTTAGTTTGAGTTCGCCGAAATCGATACCGACCATCCAGTGCGGCCAATCCGGGTGATCTTCGGCGTCGATGCGGGCGACGAAATTGGCGAAGCCGGAGAATATGACGAGCACGATCAGCGACGCGGTCAACGTCAGATCGACGATGGCGAGCGCCGCGAGGATGATTTCATCCTCGCTGAAGGTCGGGAACCCGACCGCGAGTTCGTAGGCGTGCTTGACGCCCTTGCCCAACAGGCCGAGCAGCGCCACGACGAGCGCGACGTAGAAAGGGGTCAGCAGCCAGCGCGAGGCGAACAGCACGCGGGCCAAAATCGTCGGGTTCATGGAATATCCGAAGCGGAGGCGTCACGCATCTTGCGCGATCGGCCGCCTCCCGCGCAAGCCCGCTTCGAGCGCTCCGTGCGCAAAGACGCCGACCGTCATCGCCACTACGAAGATCGCGGCGCCGGCGCTGAGAAAGCCGAGATCGACGAGGCCCGGGCCGGGGCAGACGCCCGACAGGCCCCAGCCGGCGCCGAACACGACGGCCCCCAGGGCGAGCGGCCAGTCGATCGGCCGCGTCGGCGGCAGTTCGATCGGCTCGCCGCTCCAAGACAGGCGCTGCCGTCTGGCGAGCGCGAAGGCGGGCAGCGCCACGGCGATCGCGCCGCCCATCACGAAGGCCAGCGAAGGGTCCCAAGCGCCGGTGATATCGAGAAAGCCCAGAACCTTTTGCGGACCATACATGCCCGACAGGCACAGCCCCAGGCCGAAGGCCAGACCGGCGGCGAGCGCGAATGCGTTGCGAACCATGGCGGCGTTCCTTCAGCTCACGAGATGACGGACGGCGAAAACGACGAGAAAGCCGGTCGCCATGAAGATCGAGGTCGCCGCCAGCGAGCGCGGCGAGAGCCGGGAAAGCCCGCAGACGCCATGTCCGCTCGTGCAGCCCGAGCCGAGCCGCGCGCCAAAACCGACGAGCAGTCCGGCGACCAACAGCGTTATCGGCGAGCCCGGGAACAGGGGCGCCGGAATCGTCCAGATCAGCCTGGCGAGCAGCGGCGCGGCGACGAGACCGGCCAGCCAGAACCATCGCCACATCTGCGCCGGCGCCAGGACCAAACCGGCGTAAAGCCCCGCCGCGCCCAGAATGCGGCCCGAGCCCAGGATCAGCAGCGCCGCCGCGCCGCCGATCAACAGGCCGCCGGAAAGCGAGGCGACGGGGGTGAAATGCACGAGATCGAGGGTCATGGCTCCGCCATTTAATTCTATATCAATAGTAGGAATACGACCAAAACACGCCGGTTTCAAGCGACGTCGCCGGTCATTCCCACCGCTCGCGGTCGCGAGTAGACTGGCGGCGGCGCGGGCTTCCGCTGGCGCCGACGATCCCGGGGAGACGTTCGAATGAAACAATTTCTGATCAAATACAGTTTCAAAGGCGACTCCGAGGCGCAATGGCGCAGCCACATCGCGGCTTTCATTGCAGCGCTCGACGGCGATCCGGAACTCAAAGGCAAGATTTCCTACCGTTGCATGAAGCGGCGCGGCGGCGCGGACTATTACCACCTCGCCACGCCTGTCGACGACGACGCGGTCGCCCTGCTGCAAAGCCGGGACTTCTTCAAACGCTACACCGAGTTGACGAGGCTCGCGGGCGGCGGCGAAGTGGAAGTCGTTCCCTTGGAAGTCATCGCGGAGACCGGGCCGAACGCCTGACCGTCCATGTACGCGCACGGCCTCGAAGGCAACGGCTCACGGTCGCTGTCGTCGCGCTGCGGCCCGTCCCCTCATCGTGAGCTCGTCGAACGACGACGCCCCCGCCGGCCTCGTGTTCAATGCCCGTCGAACGCCATCAGCGTGCTGACCGCCACGCCGAGATCGCGTAATTTCTGTGCCCCGCCCAGTTCCGGGAGATCGATGACGAAACAGGCGGCCACGACCTCCGCGCCGATCTTGCGCAGTAACTTCACAGCGCCCTGCGCGGTGCCGCCTGTCGCGATGAGGTCGTCGATCAGAATGACCCTTTCGCCCGGCGCCACCGCGTCGACATGCACCTCCATCTCGTCGAGGCCATATTCGAGCGAATAGCGGATCGTCACCGTCGTGTGCGGCAATTTGCCCTTCTTGCGGATCGGAATGAAACCCGCCCCGACCTGATGCGCGACTGCGCCGCCGAGAATGAACCCGCGCGCTTCCATGCCCGCCACTTTGTCGATCTTCGCGCCCGCCCAAGGCTGCACGAGTTCGTCAACCACGCGGCGAAACGCCCGCGCATCGCCCAACAACGTCGTAATGTCGCGAAACAGAATCCCCGGCCTGGGGTAATCGGCGATCGAGCGGATCGTGGACTTAACGTCAAACTCGGTCATCGACATCTCGCGGCGCTTCTCATCTTAGGGGCGAGCGCAAGACATCGCATGCTTTCACAATCGGAACTAGAGGTCTTCTGGCTATATTGCAGGGCCTGCGGCTTTTGGCCCTGACGTCGACAAATGACATTGCGCGGCATGCCCGTTTCGCAATCCGAGCCGGTCATCCCGGCGGATGGGCGACGTTTGCGCGGCCCCGATGCATGCGTCAATTGATAATGACCGGCCAGCGCCGAACTTTCAGGCGCCGCCAACCTTTGATCTTCGTATTCCCGGCGTTGATATACTTTGGGATGACGACGTCATCCCTCTACGCCCGGCCTTTCAGCACCCGGCCGGCGACGGCGTCGAGCTTGGCGATCAGTTCAGGGTCGCGATGCGCGGGGGCGGTCATGATCGCGCCGTCGAGCGCGCGGTCGGAGCCGCCGCGGCAGGGTTCGTGCTCGGCGGGGAAATCGGCGAGCAGGCGCTTCACCAGCGCATTGGCGCGCGCCGCGTTCTCGTGGACCACCTTGATGACGGCGGCCACGTCGACGGCGTCATGTTCCTCGTGCCAGCAGTCGTAGTCGGTGACCATTGCGATCGCCGCGTAAGGGATTTCCGCCTCGCGCGCCAGCTTCGCCTCGGTCGCGACCGTCATGCCGATCACGTCGGCGCCCTGGGACTGGTAGAGCAGCGATTCGGCCAGCGTCGAGAACTGCGGCCCTTCCATGCAGACATAGGTTCCGCCGGAATGGAACACGATGCCTTCGGCCCGGGCCGCGTCGGCGATGCGCTCGCGCAAACTCGGCGAGAACGGATGGGCGAAAGGCACGTGGGCGACGCAGCCCGCGCCGAAAAAGCTGGTCTGCCGGGCAAAGGTGCGATCGATGAGTTGGTCGATCAGCACGAACGTGCCGGGATAGAACTCGCGCCGAAACGAGCCGCAGGCGGAAATCGCGACGATGTCGGTGACGCCCGCGCGCTTGAGCGCGTCGATGTTGGCGCGATAGTTGATCGTCGACGGCGTGAAGCGATGGCCCTGCCCGTGGCGGGCGAGGAACACGCAATCGGTGTCGCCCATGCGGCCGAACCGCAGGACGTCGGAGGGATCGCCCCACGGCGTCTCAATCCTCTCCTCGCGCACGATCTCCAGACCTTCCAGCGCATATACGCCGGAGCCGCCAATCACGCCGACCAAGGACTTCGTCATCACCCGCCCCCCAACTCTTGGGCCTTGCGCCTATTCCGGCGAAAATTGCAGACTTTTCGCACGCGAATATGCGCCAAGACAAAAAATCAGCGCTTGCCGGCCGATGCATCGGGTCGCAGGCTTCAGTAAAGCCCGCCCGTCCCCGTTCCAGGATCCTTGTTGTCGGAACTTTCGCCGCCGGCGGCGACCGGCGTCGTCGGTTCGGCCTGGTAATAGCCGTCAGGCGGCGCCGTGCCCGGCTTGAACGCCTCCAGAATCGAGCCCGGCCCGCTGGAGCGCATGCCCGAATGTACATCCACGGAAATCAGCTTGATGCCGGCGGGCACACGGAACGGCGTGTCGGGCGTGTCCTTCAGCGCCAGTTTCATGAAATCGCGAAAAATCGGCGCGGTGTAGAGCGCGGCTTGCGCGCTGTCGCCGAGCGAGCGCGGCTTGTCGTAGCCCATGAAGACGCCGAAGGTCACGTTGGGCGAATAGCCGACGAACCAGAGGTCGCGCGCTTCGTTGGTCGTGCCAGTCTTGCCCGCGAGGTGCTTGCCGACCTCTTTGATGGCGATGCCGGTGCCCCGCTGGATGACGCCTTCCATGATCGAGGTGATCTGATAGGCGGTCAGCGGATCGATCACCTGCTCGCGCTTGTCGATCAGCTTGGGTTCGTCCTGATTGGCCCATTTCTCGGCGTCGCAGCCCTGGCAGATGCGCTCGTCATGTTTGTAGATCGTGTTTCCCCAGCGATCCTGAATACGGTCGATCAGCGTCGCCTTGACGCGCTTGCCGCCATTGTCGAGCATCGAATAGGCAGTGACCATGCGCAGCACCGTGGTCTCGCCGGCGCCCAGCGACATCGCCAGGAACGGCGGCAGATTGTCGTACACGCCGAACCGCTTGGCGTATTCGACGATCAACGGCATGCCGATGTCGCGCGCCAGCCGCACCGTCATCTGGTTGATCGAGTGCTCGATGCCGAACCGCAGCGTATGCGGACCGCCCGACTTGCCCTCGAAGTTCGCCGGCGTCCAGGTCTCGCCGTTGCCCTGATCGATGGTGATCGGCTCGTCGAGCACGATCGAGGACGGCGTATAGCCATTGTCGAGCGCTGTCGCGTAGACGATCGGCTTGAACGACGAGCCCGGCTGCCGCAACGCCTGGGTGGCGCGGTTGAACTCCGACTGATCGTAGGAGAAGCCGCCGACCATCGCCAGCACGCGGCCGGTGAACGGGTCCATCGCCACGCAGGCGCCGGAGACTTCCGGAATCTGGCGCAGACGATATTCGCCCTCGCGGCCCGCCATCGGCTCGACATAAACGACGTCGCCCGGCTTGACGATCTGCTTGGGCCGCCGGTAGGTCCATTTGACGCCATCGAGCGTGATGTTGCCGGTGGTGCGATCGGCGCTGAGCTCGCCGGATTTGTCGTGCTCGGGCTGCATGCCGATGCGGATCGACGTGTCGGTGACGTCGAGCGCCACCGCGAGTCGCCAGGGTTTGATGTCGCCGTATTCGGGGATGTCGCCGAGCGGCACGCCCCAGTCCTGCCCGAGGTCGACGCTCTTCACCACCCCGTGCCAGCCATGCGCTTCGTCGTAGCGCACGAGACCGTCGACCAGCGCCTTCCGGGCCATCAACTGCATCTTGGGGTCGAGCGTGGTGCGAACCGAAAGACCGCCCTCGTAAAGTTTCTTCTCGCCATAGCGCTCGGAAAGCTCGCGACGCACTTCCTCGGCGAAGAAGCCGGCGGCGATCGAGTTCGGAGTGAGCTGGCGCGGATTGACGACCAGGGGCTCCGCGCGCGCCTTGCGGGCGTCGTCCTGGGAAATGTAGCCATCGTCCGCCATGCGCCCGATGACGTAGTTGCGGCGCTCCAGGGCGCGGTCGTGATTGCGGAACGGATTCAACGCGCTCGGCTCTTTGGGGAGCGCGGCGAGATAGGCGACCTCGGCGATCGACAGTTCGCGCACCGATTTGTCGAAATAATTCAGCGCCGCGGCGGCGACCCCGTAATTGCCGAGGCCGAGGTAGATCTCGTTCAGATACAGTTCGAGGATCCGCTCCTTGGAATAGGCGGCCTCGATTCGCATCGAAAGCAGGATTTCCCGGATTTTGCGCTCGACGGTGCGATCCGCGGTCAACAGGAAGTTCTTCGCCACCTGCTGCGTGATGGTCGAAGCGCCCTGCATGTGGCGCTGCCCCTCGGCGAACACCAAGGCGGCGCGCAGCATGCCCTCGGGATCGAAACCGCCGTGGGTGTAGAAATTCTTGTCCTCGGCGGCGATGAACGCGTGCTTGACCAGATCCGGAATCGCCGAAGACGGCAAATAGAGACGGCGTTCGCGGGCATATTCGGCCAGCAGGCTGCCGTCCGCGGCGTGGACGCGCGTCATCACCGCCGGCTCATAGTTCTTGAGCTGGGTGTAGTCGGGCAGATCCTGCTCGTATTTGTAAATCACGGCGGCGCCGACCGCCGCCGCGATCACGAACACGATCGCGCCCGTGGCGAAGAGAAAACCTATGAACCGGCCGATGGCCCGCATGCTAAAGTCCCAAACCTCAGGCCGCGCTGACGCACGGATCCCGCACGCTCTCATCCTGGAGCGGCGACCGCTCATTAACCCAAGGACGGCGCTTTGTCAGGGACCGCCTGCTGCAAAACCCTCTCGGCCGTGAGTAAGGCGAAACTATGGACCCGCCAAAGCCTCAATGGCTAGGGGCGTCGGGCGCGGCCACGGGGCGCCCGGACACGGCGAGAGCCTCGGACGCCGGCCCCGGGCTCGCGCTGCTGCCAGACTTCGGGGCGAAGAAGCGGTCGACGGCCGCCGCGATCCCCGCGACGCTGCGCTGCCGCCAGTCCGGGTTGGTCATATTGGCGACGTCGTCGGCATTGGAGAGATAGCCGAGTTCCACCAGCACCGAGGGGTAGTCGGGCGCTTTGAGCACGAAGAACCCGGCGGAACGCTCAGGGTTGCGATTGAGGCGTGCGGCGCCGCGCAACTCCGTCACCACGCCGCGCGAGAACAGATGCGCGTAGGCCCGGGTTTCGCGTCGTTTCAGATCGAACAGAATGTCGGCGACGCCGCTGTCGTCGGGCGATTTGGCGCGGGTGTCGCGATCGGCGGCATTTTCGCGCGCCGCGATCCGCGCCGCTTCGGCGTCGGAGGCGCGGTCCGAGCAGGTGTAAACCGTCGTTCCGTAGATGTCCGCGGCCTGCGAAGCGGAAGCGGTCGGGAAAGTGTCGGCATGAACGGAGATCAACAACGCTGCGTTCGCGTCGTGGGCGATTTGCACCCGGTCTTCCAGAGACACGTATTCGTCGTCTTCACGCGTCATCACCACCTTGTAGCGGCCGGAAGCCTCGAGCTTGCGGCGCAACGCCGTGGCGAAGTCGAAGACGATGGCCTTCTCGACCGCGCCATGCACGCCATGTGCGCCGCCGTCGGCGCCGCCATGACCGGGATCGAGCACGATGACCGGCAGCGCCCGCGGCGCCGCCGCTTCGGTCGGCGGCGTGGCGACGACCGGCGCGCCGCTCGCGGCCAAGGCGAAGCGACTTTCGTCGCAGGCGGCCAATTCCACGACAAGCCTTGCCGGCTGGGAGGCGCTCCTGGACTCCGACGCCAGCTTGGATATGCAGGTTTTGCGGGCGAGATCGAGGACGATGCGCGACTTTCCCGGCCCCAGCGAACCAAAACGCCAAGCCGCGACCAACGCGCCGGCGCCCTTCGCCACCGGGCGCGGAGGCGCCGAATCGACGGCGAAAGCGACCTCCGGCAGATCGATCAGGATGCGGTCGGGGTCGGTGACCGGGCGCGCGGTGGCGCCGACCGCGACCGACAGTTCGAAACTCAGGCGAGCGGCGCCGTCGTGGTCGACGATCTCCACGGAGGTCGCGGCCGGCGTCGCCTCGCCCGCGGCGGCGGCCGAGGTCTGCGCGGCCAGCGCCAACGCCAACATGCCCCTGACGCAAAATCCCATTACCCGCCCTTTTGCCATTACCCCGCCCGCTATAGCATCTGGACGTAGGGGGGTTAACGAAATGATGAGGTTTGGCCCCGCGGCAGGCGAGGCGAGCCAAACTCGAGCGTTCCGCTTGGCGGATTTGAGTCGCCCGCTTCTTGCGGCGTTTTGAAGCATGTCTTGCCGTTTGTTCTTAAACGATCCGTTACCATTTGGTTGAGGTTTTCGGCGTATATCTGCAGATACAATTCGGGTTTATAACGCCGAGGGCATCGATAATGTCGGCAAGCCATCCTCTGCAAAACTACGACGAGCGGCGCCGCGCTCAGCGACATAGATGCCTGCGCATGGCGCGCTGCGTGTTCAACCACGAACAGTCCGACCTCGAGGTTACGCTGCGCAACCTATCCGACACCGGCGCGCGCATCTCGGGCGACGAATTGATTTGTCTGCCCGAGGCCTTCGAATTGCACATCCACGACGGCTTCGGCGGATTTGAAATGCGCAAGGTCCGGCGCGTCTGGATGACGGGGCAAGCCGCCGGGCTGGAATTCGTCGCGTGAGATCGTGACGATTCAGTCCGTCAGGCCGAGGCCCGGCAGCGGAGCGCCCTCTTCGTCGAATTCCACCGACTCGATGCGCCCCGCGCGCCGGCCGATCTTTTCCGCCGACACCGCCACGGCGGCGACGTCCTCCTGCGCCTGACGGAAATGCTGCTCGAGTTTCATCGCGCGCTCTGTGAGACGCCGCACGTCGGCCACCAGTTTGCCAACCTCTGTGCGCACGAATCGCGCCGAGTCCTGCAGGCGCGCGTCGCGAGTTAGAGCCTGCACCACCTCGATCGACATGCGCAGCAGCGACGGGGAAACGATCACCACGCGCGAACGGTGGGCCTTCTGCACGACATCGTCGAAATGCTCCATCAGGTCGGCGAATATCGACTCGGAAGGCACGAACATCAGCGCCAGATCCTGGGTCTCCCCGGGAATCAGGTAGCGCTCGGCGATGTCCTTGACGTGTCTGCCCACGTCGGCGCGGGCGCGCTGGCCGGCGGTGCGTCGGGCGTCCTCGTCGCGGGCTTCGCGAAACGCCGTGAACGCCTCCAGCGGAAATTTGGCGTCGATGGCGAGCGAACGCGCGTCGCCGGGCATGTGGATGAGGCAATCCGGCCGCGTATTGTTCGACAGCCGATCCTGAAACGCATAGGCGCCGGAGGGAAGACCGTCGCGCACGATCGCCTCCATCCGGCCCTGCCCGAACGCGCCGCGCGACTGTTTGTTGGCGAGCACCTCGCGCAACGAGACGACCGCGTCGGCCACCCCGGCGATGCGCGTCTGGGCGGCGTCGATCACCGCGAGACGCTCGTTGAGCCGGGCAAGATGTTCGCCCGTCGACCGCGCCTGGCTCTCGAGTCCAGCGCCCATCCGCAGGCCGACCGAATCGAGCCGCTCGGAAACCAGCCGCGCCAGATCGCCCTGCCGCGCGCCCAGCAATTCGCCGAGCGATCCGATCCGCCCCTGAGTCTCCGCGCTGACTTCGAGCAGCTTGGCCAACCGGGCCTCGAAGCTCTCCCGAGCGCCGGAATCGCCCCGCGCCCTGATGAGCGCCAGTCCGAGCAGCAGGGCGAGCGCGAACGGCGCCGCGAATGCGGCGACGAGCGCTTCGGCGACGGTGACGGCATGGCCGCCTATGACGATGAGGATCGCATTCACCGCCGCACATTAGCCGATTCGCACCAACTTCGCGAACAAAAGACGAACGGTTTGACCTGGGAAGAAACGGCCTTTAAGGAGGCCGCTTCCGGTTACAGCGTAAGCATCCATGACCATCCGTTCGATCATTACCCTGCCCGATCCCAAGCTTCGCCTCGTCAGCCAGAGACTCGAGCGCGTCGACGACGCCTTGCGCAAGATGATGGATGACATGACGGAGACGATGTACGACGCCCCCGGCATTGGCCTGGCCGCGATCCAGCTCGCCGAGCCGGTGCGGCTGATCGTCCTGGACACCGCCAAGCCGGACGATCCGAAGAACCCGATGCATCTCGTCAACCCTGAAATCCTTTGGAGTTCGGACGAGCGCAGCCTCTACGAGGAAGGCTGCCTTTCGATCCCCGAATATTATGAAGACGTCGAGCGGCCGGCCAAGGTCCGGGTGAAATACATCGACCGCGACGGCAAGGAACAGGAGATTCTCGCCGAGGGCCTGCTGGCGACCGTGCTGCAGCACGAGATCGACCACCTCGACGGCGTGTTGTTCATCGACTACCTTTCCAAGCTGAAGCGCGACCGGGTGGTGAAGAAATTCACCAAGATCGCGCGCCACGCCGCCGAAGGCCCGCGGCGGATTTGAGCTCGGGGGGCAGCGATGAAGATCGATGTCGGCCCGCTGCTCGTCAAGCCGAAGGAAGCCGTTTCGCTCGGTGACCGCCCGACGCGCATCGATCCGATCTACGCATCGAAGGACGACTACGCCAGGACGCTCGCCCATCACGTCGAACGGCTGGAGGCGCTGCACGGGCGGCTCTATGCCTCGGCCCATCACGCGGTGTTGGTGATCCTGCAGGGCATGGACAGCGCCGGCAAGGACGGCGCCATCAAACACGTGATGACCGGCGTCAATCCGCAAGGCTGCAAGGTCATCTCGTTCAAAACGCCGACCGAACGGGAAGCGCGCCATGATTTTCTCTGGCGTGCGGCTCTAGAATTGCCCGAGCGCGGCGCCATCGCGATCTTCAATCGCTCCTATTACGAAGCCGTGCTCGTCGAGCGCGTTCATCCCGAAGTTCTCGCCGCCGAGGGTGTTACGGTAGCCAATCGCGATCTCGAGCTATTGTTCGATGCGAGGCTGCGCTCGATCCGCGATTTCGAGCGCCATCTGGTCGAAAACGGCGCCGCGATCGTCAAGATCTTTCTCCACATCTCCAAGGAAGAGCAGCGCAAACGCCTTCTCGCGCGCGTAAACGATCCCGACAAATCCTGGAAGGCGACAGCGAGCGACGCCAGCGAACGCAAGCTCTGGAAGAGCTACCGGAAGGCCTACGAGACGATGCTCGGCGCAACCAGCACGGAGGCCGCACCTTGGCGCGTCGTGCCCGCCGACGACAAGTTGAATGCGCGGTTGCTGGTGTCGGAGATCCTCATCGACGCGCTGGAGCGCCTGGACTTGGCTACTCCGCCGCCGACGGCCGAGCGAAAACGCGAACTCGACGAAATCCGGGCGGCGCTGGAGCACGAGTAAGTCCGTCCGGCGGGGGCCGGCCGCCGCGTCGGGAAACGCGACCGCGTTGACGATCTGGGGGGGCGAAACGATCGTCAAGCGCTCGAGGCTCGGCGCCACGAGGGCCGTCGCCCCGGCGAGCCACGCGGCGGCCCGCCGAGGACACAAACCTCACTTCATGCTGTCGAGCGCGAGGTTGAGCGCCAGCACATTTACGCGCGGTTCGCCGACGAGGCCGAGCACTCGGCCTTCGACATGCGCCTCGACGAGCGCCCGCACCTTGTCCTCCGGCAGACCCCGCGCCTTGGCGACCGACGGCGCCTGATCGAGCGCGTTGGCCGGAGAGATGTGAGGGTCCAACCCCGAGGCCGACGTCGTCACGGCGTCGGCGGGGATCGCCCCCGTCCAACCCGCGTCATGCTTGGCCTTGACGTCGGCGGTGACCCGGTCGATCAGTTTCTGCGAGGTCGGACCCAGGTTGGAGCCGGTCGAATTGGCCGCGTTGTAGGGCGCGTCGATGGTCTTGGTGGAATCGTCGGGATGCGCGGGATCCTGCGCCTGCGTCGCCGACGGGCGGCCATGGAAATATTTGTCGCTGGTAAAATTCTGACCAATCAGGTCCGATCCGACGGGTTTGCCGTCGACGAACGCCAGACTGCCGTTGGCGTGGGCGTACATCGCGATTTGCGCGACGCCGGTGATCGCCAGTGGATAGGCGAGGCCGGTCAGCAGCGTGAACAGCGCCAACAAGACGATGGCGGGGCGGATTTGGCTCAGCATGACGATATCCTCAAGCCAGATGAAGGACGGTGATCAAGATGTCGATGATCTTGATGCCGACGAAGGGAACGATGATGCCGCCGAGCCCATAGACGGCGAGGTTGCGCCTGAGCAGCGCCGCCGCGCCGACGGGGCGATAGGCGACGCCTTTCAGCGCCAGCGGGATCAACGCTATGATGATCAGCGCGTTGAAGATCACCGCCGACAGGATCGCCGACTTGTCCGAATGCAGGCCCATGATGTTGAGGGCGCTGAGTTCCGGATAGGTCGTGACGAACAGCGCCGGGATGATGGCGAAATATTTGGCGACGTCGTTGGCGATCGAGAACGTGGTCAGCGACCCCCGCGTCATCAGCAATTGCTTGCCGATGCCGACGATCTCGATGAGCTTGGTCGGATCGGAATCGAGGTCGACCATGTTCCCGGCCTCGCGCGCCGCCTGTGTGCCCGTCTGCATCGCGACGCCGACGTCGGCCTGCGCGAGCGCCGGCGCGTCGTTGGTGCCGTCGCCACACATCGCGATCAACCGCCCGCCCTGTTGCTCCTTGCGGATATAGGCTAGCTTGTCCTCGGGCGTCGCCTGGGCGAGGAAATCATCGACGCCTGCTTCAGAGGCGATAGCCGCCGCGGTCAACGGATTGTCGCCGGTGACCATGACCGTCTTGATGCCCATCGCGCGCAACTCGGCGAAGCGCGGGCGGATGTCGGGCTTGACGATGTCCTTCAAGTGGATGACGCCCAGCAAAAGCTTATTCTCGGACACGGCCAGCGGCGTGCCGCCCGAGCGGGAGATGCGATCGACCGCCTGGTTGAATTCTACGGGCGCGGATTCCTTGGTGATACAGGCTTGCTTGAGGATCGAGTCCACGGCGCCCTTGCGCAGGCTGCGTCCTGGCAGGTCGACGCCGGAGAACCGGGTCTGCGCGGTGAACGGCACGATGACCCCAGCGCTCGCGCCCGCGGGCGAGTTCAGGCCATATCGGCTCTTGGCGAGCGAGACGATCGAGCGTCCCTCCGGCGTTTCGTCGGCGAGGCTGGCCATCAGCACGGCGTCGGCGAGCCGCGCCGCGGACACGCCGCCGCAGGGGATGAACTCGTCCGCCATGCGATTGCCGAAGGTGATCGTGCCAGTCTTGTCGAGCAGCAGCGTGTCGACGTCGCCGGCGGCTTCGACGGCGCGCCCCGAAGTGGCGATCACGTTGAAGCGGATCAACCGATCCATGCCGGCGATGCCGATCGCCGACAGCAGGCCGCCGATCGTGGTCGGGATCAGACAAACCAGCAGCGCGATCAGCACCGTCACCGACAGCACCGTGCCGGAATAGGCCGCCAGCGGCCACAGCGAGACGCAGACGATCAGGAAGATCAGCGTCAGGCCCGAGAGCAGGATCGACAGCGCCAGTTCGTTGGGCGTCTTCTGCCGTTCAGCGCCTTCCACCAGCGCGATCATGCGGTCGATGAAGGTGGAGCCCGCCGCGGCGGTGATGCGCACCTTGATGTGATCGGAGAGCACGGTCGTGCCGCCGGTGACGGCGGAGCGGTCGCCGCCCGCCTCGCGAATGACGGGCGCGGATTCGCCGGTTATCGCCGATTCATTCACCGAGGCGAGGCCTTCAATGATCTCGCCGTCGCCGGGAATGACGTCGCCGGCTTCCACCAGCACGACGTCGCCGACGCGAAGATCGACCGCGTTGACGGTCTGATAGACGTCGCCGAGATTGGCCGCGTCGACATAGCGCTTGGCGCGCGTGTCGCTGCGGCTCTTGCGCAGCGTGTCGGCCTGCGCCTTGCCACGGCCTTCGGCCACCGCTTCGGCGAAATTGGCGAACAGCACGGTGAACCAGAGCCAGAACGCGATCTGACCCGAGAACCACGGCGATTCCCCTTGCGCGAAGATATCGCGGATGAAGAAGCCGGTGACGACGACCGACACCATTTCGGTGACGAAGATCACCGGGTTTTTCGCCAGCGCTCGCGGATCGAGTTTGCGCAGGGCGTCCAGCGCCGCCACGCCGATGATTTGAGGATCAAACAGCCCGCGCGGCTTAGCATTCGTTGCCATGGATGAAACTCCCATTCGAAGTTCGGTTGTCTAGAAAGCCTTGCCGTTCAGCATCAGGAACTGTTCGACAACCGGCCCCAGCGCGAGCGCGGGGAAATATTGCAGGAGATAGAGGATGATGACGACGCCGAGCAGCAGGCCGACGAACAGCGGTCCCGTGGTCGGGAACGTGCCCGCCGAGGCCGGCGCCTTCTTCTTGGCCGCCAGCGAGCCGGCGAGCGCGAGCACCGGGATCACGTAGCAGAACCGTCCGAACAGCATCGCCAGGCCCAGCGTGGTGTTGAACCAGGGCGTCGCGCCATTCAGGCCCGCGAAGGCGGAGCCGTTGTTGGCGTTGGTTGACGCGAAGGCGTAGATGACCTCGGACAGGCCGTGCGGCCCGGAATTGCCGAGGCTGGCGTCGAGCACCGATTTGATCATGACGGTCGCGGCGGAGAAGCCGAGCACCACCATCGGATAGATCAGCACCGCGAGCATCGCCAGCTTCATTTCCTTGGTCTCGATCTTCTTGCCGAGATATTCGGGCGTGCGTCCAACCATCAGGCCGGCGACGAACACCGCGACGACCACGACCACCAGGAAGCCGTAAAGCCCGGAGCCGACGCCGCCCGGCCAGATGCAACCCGCGAGCAGATTGAACATCGGCACGAGACCGCCGATCGGGGTCAACGAATCGTGCATCGCGATCACCGCGCCGGTGCTGGTGGCGGTCGTGCCGGTCGCGAACAGCGCCGTCAGCGCCTGTCCAAACCGCAGTTCCTTGCCCTCGAGATTGCCGGCGGTCGGATCAACGCCCAGCGCGTTGACGCCGGTCACTCCGGCGCTCTCGGCCCAGTAGACCACGCCGACGCCGACGACGAGCAGAATGGCCATCGCGACGAGGATCGCGCGGCCCTGCTTGAAGTCGCCGACTGCGCGTCCGAAGGCGAGCACGGACGCGACCGGCACGACCAGCAAGGCCCAGATCTGCAGAATGTTGGTCCAGGCGTTGGGATTCTCGAACGGATGCGCGGAGTTGGCGTTCATGAAGCCGCCGCCGTTGGTGCCGAGTTCCTTGATTGCTTCCTGGCTCGCCATCGGGCCGATCGAAATGGTCTGCTTGGCGCCCTCCAGCGTCGTCACATCGACCGAACCGGTCAGGGTCTGCGGCACGCCCAACGCCACGAACACGAGCGCGAGCACTATCGAAACCGGCAGCAGGACATAAAGCGTCACCCGGCTCACATCGACCCAGAAATTGCCGACCGTGGACATGGAAGAGCGCGCGAAAGCGCGCACCAGCGCGAAGGCCATCGCGAGGCCGGTCGCCGCCGACAGGAAGTTGTGCACGGTGAGGCCGAGCATCTGGGTGAGATGACTCATCGTCGTCTCGCCGCCGTAGTTCTGCCAGTTGGTGTTGGTGATGAAGCTGATCGACGTGTTGAAGGCGAGATCCGGCGCCACCGCGTCAAACCCCTGGGGATTCAGCGGCAGCACGTTCTGCAATCTCTGTATCGCATAAAGCGAGAGGAAACCGGCGATCGAAAATGCGATCATGGCTATCGCATAGAGGTACCAGCTCTGCTCGCGCTTCTCGTCCACGCCGGCGAGGCGATAAAAGCCTCGCTCGACGGGCCGCAAGACGGGCGAAAGAAAATTGTCCGTCCCCGCGTAGACGCTGGTGATCAGACCGCTCATGGGGATGGCGGTCGCGAGCACGAGCGCTAGGACGACGACGATTTGCGCCCAGCCGACGAATGTCATGGCGTCACCTACAGGTTCAAGAATTTGGGAAAGCGCGGATCAGAATCTCTCGGGGTAGATCAACGTGTAGAGCAGATAGACCCCGAGACTGACGCCGACGATCAGGCCGATGATGGGCTCTGTCATGTTCACTCTCCTTACAGTCGATCGCAGGCGACGGCGTAAAGGCCCATCAGGACGAAGAACACAATCCCGATGCCGATATAGACAACGTCAGCCATTTCGCGGACCTCCAGTTTCACGCTGGGGGTTTGCGCCCGGGGCGCGTAAGCGTTCAATGCGGCAATCGAAGCTGATTGTAAGGATTTTATAAGTGGCGATCGTCGGCCCGCGGCCGCCCGCGTTTGCCGCTTGCCCCAAGCCGGCGGGAATGCGCTATACTGTGCCGATCAACCGGCAAATCGGCGCTTCCTTGGCCAATGAACGCAACCCAGATCGTCGACCCGATCCCGACGCGCTGCTGGCGCTCGCGGAGAAGGACAAGCGTGGCCGATTGCTGGTGTTTCTCGGCGCCGCGCCCGGCGTCGGCAAAACCTACGCGATGCTGAACCGCGCCCGGGTGCTGCGACAGGAGGGCGTCGATGTCGTCGTCGGCCTCGTCGAGACGCACGGGCGCGCCGACACCGAGGCCCTGACTCACGAAATCGAAACCCTGCCGCGCCGCGTGGTGAAATATCAGGATCGCGAGATCGTCGAATTCGACCTCGACGGCGCGCTCAGGCGCAGGCCCAAGCTGATCATCGTCGACGAACTCGCGCACTCCAACGCGCCCGAAAGCCGCCATCCCAAGCGCTGGCAGGACGTGGAGGAATTGCTCGACGCCCATATCGACGTCTGGACGGCGCTCAACGTCCAGCACCTCGAAAGCCTCGCGGACGTCGTCTCGCGCGTCACCGGCGTCGCGGTGCGCGAGACCGTGCCCGACATCGTGCTGCGCGACGCCGACGACATCGTCCTGGTCGACATCACCGCCGAAGAACTCATCCAACGGCTGAAGGACGGCAAGGTCTATCTGCCGCAGACCGCCAAGCTGGCGCAGCAGAAATTCTTCACGCTGCGCAATCTGACGGCGCTGCGCGAACTGGCGCTGCGCCGGACGGCGGCCCGGGTCGACGACCAGATGGTCGAGCAACTCAGGCAGAACGCGATCCAGGGCCCGTGGGAGACCTCCGAGCGTCTGCTCGTCTGCGTAGGCCCGGACGCTCAGTCGATGGACGTGGTGCGCGCGGCGAGCCGGCTGGCGACAGGCTTGAACGCGACCTGGGTCGCCGTGACCGTCGAGCTTCCCGACGAGGGCGGCGCCGCGCGCAAGGGCGCCGACCAATTGGAGACCGCGCTCAATCTGGCGCGCAGTCTGGGCGCGGATACAGAGCGGTTGACGGGCCGAGATCTACCGGCTGAAATCCTGGCTTACGCGCAGCGCGAGAACATCACCCAGGTCGTCGTCGGCCGTTCGCGCGCTCCCTGGCGCCAAAGATTGATTGGACGCTCGCTTTCCGACGCCATCGTCAGGCGCGCGCAAGTCGTCAGCGTCCACGTGGTCACCGGCGACCCCGGCAGGGACGAGAAACCCGATCGCGGCGCACGGTCGAGGCTGCTGACGCCCCGCTTCAACAAAAGGCTCGGGCTTGGACTCGCGGCGAGTTTGCTGTCCGTCGCCGCCGCAGTCGGCCTGGGCGAACTGCTGACCATCTGGATCCCATTGCCGAATGTGTCGATGATCTTTCTGGCGGCCGTGCTCGTGTCCGCGGTCTGGTTCGGGGTGCGCTCGGCGATCATGGCCGCCGTCCTTTCGTTCCTGGCCTACGACTTCTGCTTCATCCCCCCCTTGTATCAATTCACCATCGCCGAGCCGCAGGAGTTTTTCGCGCTCGTCGTCTTTCTGGCGGTCGCGATCTTCGTCGGCTGGCTCGCGGGCCGCGCGCGCGACCAGGAAAGGCTCGCCGAGGAAAGCGCGCGCGCCACCCGTTCGATGTTCGAGCTGTCGCGCAAACTCTCCGGCGCCGTCGCGCTCGGCGACATCCTCGAAGCCGCGACCGTTTACGCGCACAAGACGCTCAACGCGCGCGGCGTCGTCATGCTGATCCCCGAGGAGGAGGAACTCGCGCTGGCCGCGGCCTGGCCGCCGCTCGATCAACTCAGCCCCGGCGAAACCGGCGCGGCGCGCTGGGCGTTCAGCAAGCGCGAGGCGGCGGGCTGGAAGACCGGCACCCTGCCCAATCTGCGTTTTCAGTTCCGGCCGCTGACGACGTCGCGCGGCGTCGTCGGCGTCTGCGGGTTCGAGCCTGCCGCCCGGGACGCGGCCCTGGGGCCGGCGCTCGACCATGGGCTCAATCTGATCCTCGACCAGACCGCGATCGCGGTCGACCGCGCGATGCTGGTGAAGGATTCCCTGCGCACGGCGACATTGGAGGAAAACGAGAAGCTGCGCGCGACCTTGCTGGCCTCGCTCTCGCATGATCTGCGCACGCCGCTGGCCGGGATCACCGGCGCGATCACGACGCTGCAGAAGTTCGGCGATTCGCTGAGCGCCGAAAAGCGCGCCGACCTGATGAGCTCCATCGAGGAGGAGGCGCAAAGGCTGGCGCGCTTCATCGCCAACCTCCTCGAAATGTCGCGGATCGACGCCGGCGCGCTGAAGCCGAAGCGCGATCTGGTCGACGCGCCGGAGGTGGTGCGGGCCGCCCTGGAGCGGGCGCGCAAGGCCTTTCCGCAGGCGACCTTCACGGCCAATCTGGCGCGCGACCTGCCGTTCGTGACCGGTGACGCCGGGCTCATCGAACAGGTGCTGTTCAACCTGCTCGACAACGCGCAGAAATACGGCGGCGGCGGTCCGGTGACGACGCACGCCCGCCTGGCGGGGCCGGAAGTGCTGATCACGGTCACCGACGAAGGCCCAGGCATAAAACCGTCCGATCTGGAACGGGTCTTCGAGCGCTTCTATCAAGGCGGCCGCTCGGACGGCCGCAAGACCGGCGTGGGCCTGGGGCTGTCGATCGCCAAGGGCCTCGTCGAGGCGATGGGGGGACGGATCTGGGCGGAGAGCCCCGCCGCGCGACGGCGCGGGACGCGGCTGCTCGTCGCCCTGCCCGCCGCCAAGGAGCCCGCATGAACCCGATCCGCATTCTCATCGTCGACGACGAGCCGCAAATTCTGCGCTTCCTGCGTCCCGCGCTGGAGGCTTCCGGATACGACGTGCTGCACGCCGAAACCGGCCGCGAAGCCTTGCGGATCGCCGCCAATTCGGCGCCGGACGTGATCATTCTCGACCTCGGATTGCCCGACATGGACGGCAAGGACGTGCTCACCCGGGCGCGCCAGTTCACCCAGGCGCCGATCTTGATCCTTTCGGCGCGGGACCGGGAGGTGGAGAAAATTGCCGCTCTCGACCTCGGCGCCGACGATTATATCGAAAAGCCGTTCGCCATCGGCGAGTTTTTGGCGCGGCTGCGCGCGGCTTTGCGCCACGTGAAAGGCGCAGCGGCGATCAAGATGAAGGTCGAGGTCGATGGCCTGGTCATCGACATGGAGCGGCGACTCGTCACCCGCGACGGCCTCGCCATCAAACTGACGCCGCGCGAATACGACCTGCTGTGCGTGCTGGCCAGGAACGCCGGGCGGGTGATGACCCATGGGCAGATCCTCACCGCGGTCTGGGGGCCGGCGCACAAGGACGACACCCAATACTTACGTGTGTTCGTCGGCCAATTGCGCGCCAAGATCGAGAAGGACGCGTCCTCGCCGACGATTTTGCGCACCGAGTCGGGGATCGGTTATCGGTTTCTCGAGGGGCCGTAGACCGATCGGCCGGTTTCGCGGGCCGCGCCCGCGGCTGCAGCCGGTGCGGTGTTTCATATAGGCGCAACGCGGATTTTGTGAAAGAACGGCCCGCGGAACCAAACGGCGTCCTCTGGGGGGAGATCGTTTTTACCCGGATATAATTTGCGCGGCCGACGCGAATCGTGTCATATTCGGCGCCAGACAGAATTTGGCCACGGGCGATCCGATGAACAGCGAAGACAGAAAGGCCGCGCTCTCGGCCTACAAGGAACGGAAAACCGCCGCGGGCATCTATGCGGTTCGCTGTGGCCCCTCGGGCGACGTTTGGGTCGGACAGAGCCGAAACGTCGAGCCGGTGCAGAACCGCATCTGGTTTACCTTGCGGGGCGGCGCCAGCACGCATAGGACGTTGCAAAAGGCCTGGGGCGAGCATGGCGCCGAGAGCTTTCGCTTCGAGCTGCTCGAACGGGTCGAGGACGAACAATCGCCCTATCTGCTCGAAAGCAAGCTGAAAGAGCGCGCCGCGCATTGGCGCAACGCGCTGCGAGCGCAGCCGATTTGAGACGGCGGCCGGCTTGACCCCCGTGCGCGCCTGAAGCACACGCGCCCTGTCCTGTCGCCGGAGTTCCCATGCCTTCCCGCCTGTTCCTAGCGGCGCTGCGCCACCGCCCGCGCCTGCTCGCCGCCGCGGCGGCCGCCACCGTCGTCTATTTCCTCACGCCCGCAGAGTTTCGCGTGGCGACGCGCGCGCTCATCGCCTGGAACGTCGGCGCCTGGGGATTCCTGGCGGCGATATATCAGATGATGTATGCGACCCAGGGCGACGCGCGGTCCCAGGCGCGGGCCGAGGACGAGGGCCAAGTGGCTTTGATGACGGTGACCGTGCTCGCCGCCATCGCGGCGCTGGCGGCAATCGTCTGGGAACTCGGCCCGGTCAAGGACATGTCGGGCGGACCGAAAGCGGCGCATCTGGCGCTGGTCGCCGGCACGGTGTTCAGCGCCTGGGGGTTCATGCACACCATGTTCGCGCTGCATTACGCCGGCGGTTTTTATATGAAGGCGCAGGGCGGCGGCGTTCGCGGCGGGCTCAAATTTCCCGAATGCGACCAGCCCGGCTGGAGCGAGTTCGTCTATCAGGCCTTCGTCGTCGGCTGCGCTTTCGCCACCGCCGACGTCAACGTCACCAGCCGCGAAATGCGCATGATCGTGCTCGCGCAGGGGATCATCGCCTTCGTGTTCAACACCGTGATCCTGGCGCTGACGATCAACATTGGCGCCGGGTTGGTGTGAGGCGAAAGACGATGCCGCGACGACGGCATCCGCGCTAGGATAGGCGAGGACCCGCCTTCCGTCCGGAATGCGGCGCAAGGCAAAGGAGCGCAAAACATGAAAATCGCTTTTCTCGGTCTCGGTCGCATGGGTTCGGCGATGGCCTCTCGCCTCGCCCAGGACGGGACGCTGTCGCTCGTAGTCTGGAACCGCAGCCCCGACAAAGCCAAGCCGTTGACCGATTTGGGCGCGAGAGCCGCCGCCGATCCGGCCGCGGCGATCGAGGGCGCGGAAATCGTCATGACGAGCCTGCTCGACGACGCCTCCGTCGAGGCCGTGTTTCATGAAGGCAGTCCCGCGTTGGCGGCGATGCGGCCGAACGCCATCCATCTCGGCTTGACCACGGTTTCGCCCGATTGCGGCAATCGCCTGCAGGCGCTGCATGCGGCCCACGCGACGCGCTACGTCTCCGGTCCGGTGTTGGGGCGTCCGGACGCAGCGGCGAAGGGCGCGCTGGTGCAATTTCTGGCGGGCGAGGCGAGCGCATTCGCCGAAGTCGAGGCGGCGTGCAAGGCCTTTGCTGTCAGGACCGTCGCGCTGCCCGGACCCGCGGGCGCCGCCAACAGCCAGAAACTGTGCGTCAATTTTTTCCTCGCCTGTCAGCTGGAAGCGATGAGCGAGTGTTACACGCTGGGCGACGCGCTGGGCGTCTCGCGCGAGGCTTTGGCCGGGTTCTTCGCGCAAATTTTCGCGCACCCCGGCTTTAAGGATTATGCCGCGCGCATGAACCAACGGCAGGGCGACGGCGCGAACGGCTTCGCCATGACCGCCGGCCTGAAAGATGTGCGGCTGATCCGGGACGCGGCGGCGAAAGTCCACTGCCCGGTCGATATCGCCGACGTGGTGGCGAGCAAGATGGAAGAAGCGGTCGCCAAGGGCATGGGCGGCCAGGACTGGAGCGCCGTGCAAGAGATTTCCCGGCTTCGCGCCGGCCTGAGTTCGCAGGCGGGATAGGTTTCAGCCCCGGATCGGTTCGTGCGCCAGCGCGGCGCGCAGGAAGAAATACAGGCCAGTGAGGGCGAACAGGATCAGCACGCCCTCGAGCAGATGGGTAAGCGTCTCGCCGATTTGCAGCAGACCGCCGATCGCCCAGCCCGCGGCGCCGCCGGCGCCGATGAGTTCGGTGCCGACGAGCACGCCGACGCTCGCCAGCGTCAACGCGTTGGTCTTGTTGATCGGCGCGGAATTGGCCACGTTAGACCCCTGATGTTCGTGGCTTGGGCGTTAGCGCATGCCGGCGCTCCGCGCAACCCATTCGCGCTTGCCGCCGATTTCGCTTAAAAGGCAGCGAACGCCCAACGAGGACTCACCGCCGTGACCGAAGACGCAATATTTGCCTCCGCCGCTGTCGCCGCCCCGCATTCGCTCGCCGCCGAGGCCGGGCGAGACGTGCTCGTGCAGGGCGGCAACGCAATCGAGGCGATGGTCGCGATGGCGGCGACGATCGCGGTCGTGTATCCGCACATGAATTCGATCGGCGGCGACGGCTTTTGGCTGATCCGCGAACCCAAGGGTAAGGTGCGCGCCATCGAGGCCTGTGGCTTCGCCGGCGAGGGGGCGACGATAGAGGCTTACGAAAAGCTCGGCGACAGTCTACCCAATCGCGGGCCGAAGGCGGCCTTGACCGTTCCCGGCGCGGTCGGCGGCTGGGCGATCGCGCTGCAACTCGCCGAGGCGCTCGGCGGCCGACTGCCGCTCGATGTGCTGTTTGAGGCCGCCGCGCGGCACGCGCGGCAAGGCGTTCCGGTCTCCGCGTCAGAGGCGCGCTACAAGGCAAAGAACTTCGCCGATCTCATCGCGGCGCCCGGCTTCAAGGAAACCTATTACATCGACGGCGAGCCGCCGAAGCCGGGCGCGCTGCGCAAGCAGACGCGCCTCGGCGACACGCTCGGCCATCTCGCCGAGGCGGGACTCGACGATTTCTATCGCGGCGACATCGGACGCGAGATCGCCGCCGACCTCGCCCGGATCGGCTCGCCAGTCACCCGCGCCGACCTCGCCGGCTATCGCGCCCGCTGGCGCGAGCCTTTGTCGCTGCGGCTGAACAACGCCACGCTGTACAACACCCCTGCCCCGACACAGGGCCTCGCCTCTTTGATCCTGCTCGGCCTTTACGAGCGGCTCGGCGTGACGAGCACCGAGGGCTTCGCCCATGCCCACTCGCTGATCGAGTCGGCCAAGCGCGCGCTCGCCATTCGCGACCGCGTGGTCACCGATTTCGATCTGACCTACGAAGACGTCGGCGCTTTGCTCAGCCCGGCGTTTCTCGACGCCGAGGCGGCCAGGATCGACAAGAAGCGCGCGGCGCCCTGGCCGCTGCCGGCGGAAAAGGGCGACACGATCTGGATGGGCGCGATCGATGGCGGCGGCCTCGCCGTCTCCTTCATCCAGTCTGTGTATTGGGAATATGGCTCGGGCTGCGTGCTGCCCGCCACCGGCGTCACGATGCAAAACCGTGGAATCTCCTTCTCGCTCGACCGCAAGTCGATCCGGGCGTTGAAACCCGGCCGCCGTCCGTTCCACACCCTCAACCCGCCGCTCGCCGTCTTCCACGACGGCCGCGTCGTCAGCTACGGCTCGATGGGCGGTGACGGGCAGCCGCAATTTCAGGCGCAAGTGGTCTCCCGCATCCTCGCCGGCGCCGGCGCCCATGAAGCCGTCGCCGCCCCCCGCCACCTCTGGGGCCGCCTGTGGGGCGACGCCAGCGCCAGCGTGAAGGTGGAGGCGAGCTACGACGAGGGGGTGTCCGAGATGCTGGCGCGCGCCGGGCACGAAGTGGAGCGCCGCAAGCCGGACGAGCAGGACATGTTTGGCCACGCCGGCGCGCTGATCCGTTCGCCGAAGGGGGAGATCCGGGCGGCGCACGACCCAAGGGCGGATGGCGGGGCGGAGGGGGTTTAGCGGTTAGGCGCAGGTTTAAGGTTTGCGTCGGCCAAACAACTACCTTCGTCCTGAGGCGCCCCGAAGGGGCCTCGAAGGGCGTGGTGTACGCCAGCGCCCAGTTCAGGCCGTCGTGGTTGCGGCCTATCCTCCGAGGCCCCTTCGGGGCGCCCCTCAGGATGAGGGCTGCGGCAGGACAGACGCCATCAACCTCAGCCAAACGCCTGTGGGATTTAGTCCATCGACTCACTCACCGGACCGAGCGGAAGACTGCGCGGCCGCCCTTGCGGGCGGCGGCGGGGCAAAGGCGGGATTGAACAAGGCGCGCAATCCGCTCAGGAGACCGGGTTTCTGCCGCGTATCCGCCAGGACCGAAAGGTACTCCTCGGCCCAATGGTCGACGTCGTTCGCCAGGAGGTGCTTCAGCATCGGAGCGTGTCGCTCGCGGCGCTCCGCCAGCGGCATTTCGAGCGCCCGTTTCAGCGCCGCCGCGACGCCCTCGACTTCGTGAGGATTGACGATCAGCGCGCCGGTGAGTTCGGCGGCGGCGCCGGCGAATTGCGAGAGAATGAGAACCCCCGGGTTCTCCTCGTTCTGCGCCGCGACGAATTCCTTGGCGACGAGATTCATGCCGTCGCGAAGCGGGGTCACCAGGGCAACGTCAGCGGCGCGATAGATGCCGGAGAGTTCGGTGCGGGAATACGATCGATTGACATAGCGGATCGGCGTCCATGACGCAGCGCCATGCCGGCCATTGATCTTGCCGATCAGCGTGGTGACTTCGTTCTCGATCGCCGCGTATTCGTTGATTTCGGACCGGCTCTTGGGCGTGATCTGCAACAAGGTGACGCGCGAGCGCCATTCCGGATTGATTTCCAGGAAGTGATCGAAGGCCTTGATGCGTTGAATGATGCCCTTCGAATAGTCGAGTCTGTCGACGCCGAGAACGACGCGCATCCCCGAGAAACTCTCCTGAATTTCCTTCGCGAATGGCGATCGCGCGGCGTTCCGCGCCAGCCGCGCATAGGTCGCGGTCTCGATGCTGACGGGGAACGAGCCGATACGGGTTTGGCGTCCATCCAGGGTGAGCATCGTCCCTCGCGCCCCTTTGACGCCGCCTATCGAGGCGATGTAGGCGGCGAAATTGTCGCAATCGTTCTGCGTCTGGAACCCGACCAGATCATAATACGTCAGCGCGCCGAGAATCTCCTCATGGTGGGGCAGCGTGCGCAAAATATCCAAGGGCGCGCAGGGAATATGAAGATAAAATCCAATCGGATTCAGGTGGCCGCGCGCGCGCAGATCGCGCGCCAACGGCATGAGGTGATAATCGTGCACCCAGATGACATCGTCCTCCTTGATCATCGAATGGAGGCTGTCGGCAAACAGTTGATTGACCCGCATATAGCCGGATTGGTCGGCGCGGGAATATTCCTGCAGGTCGACCCGATAGTGGAGAATTGGCCACAAGACCCGGTTCGCCAAGCCGTTGTAATATTCCTCGAAGTCGGTCTTCGTCAGATCGATGACCGCGTAGGAGATATGGTTGCGTTGGGTCATGCGCGGAGCCGCGGTTTTGGTCTCGTCGATCTTGCCGCTCCAACCGAACCAGATTCCGGTGCGTCCCCTGAGCGCGGCCTTTACCGCCACCACGAGACCTCCGGCCATTTGCTTGGCGCCGAATTCCGGGACGGCGACCCGATTCGAGACGATGATTAAGCGCGGGCCCATGCTGCCTCCCAGCTCGACGAAAGACGAGTTGCCGTGTTGATGATGCCTGCCATCGAATAGGCCTGAGGGAAATTTCCCCACAGCTCTCCCGTCACGGGATGAATGTCTTCGGACAACAGCCCGAACACGTTGCGACATCGAAGTATGGATTCGAACATCTCGCGCGCCTCTGGCTTGCGTCCAATCAGGCAGAGGGCGTCCATGTACCAGAAATTGCAGGCGAGAAACGCCGTCTCCGGCGATCCGAAATCGTCGCTGGCGGTATAACGCATGATGCGCCCGTTGCGCATCAACTCGCGGCCGATCGCGTCGCAGGTTCCCACGAAGCGCTTGTCCGTCGGCGCCATCAAGCCGAGTTCGGCGCAGAGCAACACGCTGGCGTCGAGATCGGGATGCCCCAACGCGCCCGTCAGCGTTCCCCGCTTCTCGTCCCAGGCGCCGTCGAGAATCTTGTCCCTGATGGCAACGGCGTGCGCGTCCCAATAGCGGGCGCGGTCGGCAAGCCCCAGGCGATTGGCGATCAATCCGAGACGATCACAGGCGGCCCAACAGAGCGCGGCGGAATAGGTGTGCACCCGCGCCCGACCGCGATATTCCCAGATGCCTGCGTCCGGCTCGAACGCCAACAGCCGCGCCTGTTCGCCCAGCGGTTCCAGTCTTCGGAACAGCGCTTCGTCGCCCATCTTGGGCAATCGTTGATCGACGAACATTTGCGTCGCGCCGAGAATCACGCTGCCGTAGACGTCATGTTGTGCTTGAATGGCCGCCAGATTTCCGACGCGAACCGGTCCACAGGAATGGAACCCCTTCAACTCAGGCGCCACGATTTCCTCGAGCGAGCTGAAGGGAATGATGCCGTGCACCGGCTGCATGCGAGAGGCCCCCGCGGCGGCGATCGTCGTGAAATAATTGATATAGGCTTCCATGATGTTGGTGGCGCCCAACCGGTTCAACGCATCGACGACGAAGAAGGCGTCACGCAGCCAACAATAGCGATAGTCCCAGTTGCGCTGCGTCGACGGAGCCTCAGGAATGGATGTCGTGTGCGCCGCGACGATCGCGCCCGTCTCTTCGTAGTTGCAGAGTTTGAGCGTTATCGCCGCGCGAACGACCTCGGATTGCCATTCGAAGGGCACGCCCAGATGGCGCACCCATTCCAGCCAATGCTCGCGCGTCCGATCGAGAAATTCCCGGCTCGTCACGTCGATGGCGCTGCGGAAGGGATCGTCCTGACCAAACACCAACGTAAGGGGTTGAGTGAGAACAAACGGGGTTTCGGTGGTAATATAAGACAAGGGCGCGTCGGTCGTCAGCCGCATGACTTCGTCGCCGCCGAGATAGCGGATATGATTGGAGCCGACGACCATTTCTTCCACCGGATGGCCGTAATCGCTGGTAGGTCGGACCCTGATGGTGATGCGCGCAAGGCCGTGCAGAGGTTCGATGCGCCGCAGGATTTGCGGCGGACGAAACACCCGTTCATGACGTTCGAACCGAGGCGCGAAATCCGTGACGCGGACTTTGGCGCCGTTGGCGTCGGTCAGGATGGTTTCAACCAGGGCGGTGTTGCGAACGTACTGAGATGTCGTCTCGACGACGTCCGACAGCGCCACCTCGCAGAATCCCTTCTCATCCTCGCCGGTCAGAAGCCTGGAGAACACCGGATTGGAGTCGAAGCGGGGAAAGCACCACCACACCAGGCGCGCATGACGATCGACGAGGGCGGCCACGCTGCAATTGCCAATCAGCGCGAGATCGAGGTTTTGGGCGACCTTGCTTGCTAAATCGGTCATGATGGCGCCATTTCCGCGGCCGTCCGCGCCAGCCATTCGCGGACCATCCGCGGGCCTGAAAACACGCCGCTCACGCGTGGCCTGGCTTGCCCGACCGAATACGCGGTCCCGCCGGATCGCACCACAGCGGCGAATCCGGTTTCGTCGGTCCAATCGTCGCCGATGAATACCGGCGCCCGCCCCAGGAACGGCGCGCGCGCCAGAAAGCGATCGATCGCCAGTCCTTTGTCGAAATTGCTGCCTTTGATTTCGAAGGCGAAATGCGCCTCCGCGATTTCCAGTTCGTCGTCGCCGCTGGCGGCGAGCCATTCTTGCAAGGCGGTCAGCAACAGCGGCGCCAAGCTTGGCGCGGCGCGATAATGTATCGCGAAGCTGTAGCGCTTGTTTTCGACCAGGGTCGCCGGGAACGCGGCCAGCGCCTCATTCAAGGACAACCAGAGATCGGGCGACAAAACCCTGGCCATCGCGATCGTCGGAAAAGTCTTGGAAGGCCCGTAACGCATTTCCGCGCCGTGAACACCGCTCGCGCGAAAACACAGCGGTTGAAACAAGCGATCGATATCGGCGATCGTTCGACCGCTGACGATGGCGAGAGCGCCGCCGAGCGCGCGGCCGATGCCGTCGATATCATCGACGAGTCCAGCCGGCACGACCACTTCGGACGGCGAAGCTGCGAGATCAATCATTGTTCCGTCCACATCGAGAAAAAGCGCCGTTTGGTTGGATGACAGTCTGCCCGGACTCCACATGCCAAACGTTCCGTCGTTTGCGAGATCGACTGAAGAACGCAAATCAGGCTTCCTTGTTTACCGCTGCCCCCCGGCGTCGCGATTCCAACTGGGCCTGGGAAAATCACGAGTTTATAACTAGCGTGAGCGGCAGGTCGGTCATAGGCTCGGACTCTACTCATTTCGAAGGCCGTCGCACGGGGCGGCAAGCCGACGGGCGAAGCCGCCGCTTCACGGCGGCGACCGTGAGCAGGCCCGCAGAGTCCATAGCGGTTGCCCCAACCAAAGGATCGGGATTAACCACGATGTCGCGGCCGCTGTCAGGCCGCCATTAGTCCCGCGCGGCGGCGCCCTGTAACTCAGCGCGGCCAAATTTGTGGATTCGCGACGCTTGCGCTAGAATTAGGGCCGTAGTGCGCAGTTGCGTCCGATCGAGAGGCCAGATGTCAAAGCCGACGATATTCACGGTCTCGACCGTTTGGGATCCGGTCGCCTGCGTCTGGAGCGGTCATTGCGATGATATACCGGCCGCCGCGGACGCGCCGACGCTTGATGAGTTGCTCGATAAAATCTCGTCCATGGCGCTCGACTTGGCGCCGCTGAATCATCCGAGCCTGACCCCCGACGATATTTTCATCCAGATCACCGCCTTGCGTGAAGCCGTCCCGACGGCCGCATGAATGGCCCCGCAATTCGACCGCCTTCTTCGGGAAAAATTGCGCGAAGCTGGCTGCATTTGGGTTCGGCAAGGCAAGGGCGGTCACGAGATCTGGCGCAGCCCGATCACCCTAACCCAATTCGCAGTTCCGATAGGCATTCCTAGCCGCCATACAGCCAGTGCGATATTGCGGTAGGCGGGCCTACCGAAGGCCTTTTGAACCCTGCGCGCGCCGGGCGCCCGCATATGACATTTTCGCGACGCTTTCCGGCCCTTGCGGCTATTGACGCGGCGCGGCGCGCGTGGCTTTAACCCGGCGAAATTCCCCAACAGATCGAATGGAGTTCTCGCTCATGCCGAAATGGCCGGTACATGGACGCATCGACGGCGCGATCGTAATGATCGGCTTCGGGTCGATCGGCAGGGGCACGTTGCCGTTGATCGAGAGGCATTTCCAGTTCGACAAGGCGCATTTCGTCGTCATCGACCCCGATGACAGCGACAGCGCGTTGCTCGACGCGCGCGGCATCCAATATGTGCAACAGGCGATCACCCGCGACAATTACCGCGAAGTGCTCGGCAAATATTTGCAGGCCGGCCCCGGCCAGGGTTTTTGCGTCAACCTCTCGGTCGACACTTCGTCGCTCGACATCCTGCGCTTCTGTCGTGAAATCAACGCGCTGTACATCGACACGGTCGTCGAGCCCTGGGTCGGCTTCTATTTCGACAAGTCGATCCCCAACGACCAGCGATCCAATTACGCGCTGCGCGAAACGGTGCTCGCCGAACGGCGGAACCATCCGGGCGGGTCGACGGCGGTCTCGTGTTGCGGCGCCAATCCGGGCATGGTGTCGTGGCTCGTCAAGCAGGGCCTCGTCAATCTCGCCAAGGACCTGGGCGCCGAGGTCGCCGAGCCGACGACCCGCGCGCAATGGGGCCAATTGGCGCAGCGGCTTGGCGTCAAGGGCGTGCACATCGCCGAGCGCGACACGCAGCGCGCCAGGCAGCCAAAGCCGCGCAACGTGTTCGTCAACACCTGGTCGGTCGAAGGTTTCCTCTCCGAGGGCATGCAACCGGCGGAACTGGGCTGGGGCACGCACGAAAAATGGGCGCCCGCCAATGCCGGCTTCCACAAGACCGGCTGCGGCGCTGCGATCTATCTGAACCAGCCCGGCGCCAACACGCGGGTACGCTCGTGGACGCCGACCGCCGAAGCGCAGTTCGGCTTCCTCGTCACCCACAACGAGTCGATTTCGATCGCCGATTATTACACCGTGCGCGATGACAAGGGCGAGGCAATCTACCGCCCGACCTGCCATTACGCCTACCACCCCTGCGACGACGCGGTGCTGAGCCTCAATGAACTGTTCGGCAAGGCCGGCAAAATGCAGCCCGAGCACCACATTCTCGGCGAAGCCGAGATCATCGACGGCATCGACGAACTCGGCGTGCTGCTCTACGGCCACGGCCGGAACGCCTATTGGTTCGGTTCGCAGCTTTCCGTGGAGGAGACGCGCGAAATAGCCCCCTACCAGAACGCCACGGGCCTGCAGGTGACTTCGGCCGTGCTCGCCGGTATGGTCTGGGCGCTGGAAAACCGACGCGCCGGCATCGTCGAAGCCGACGAGATGGACTACAAGCGCTGCCTGGAAGTGCAAATGCCCTATCTCGGCCCGGTCGTCGGCGTCTACACGGATTGGACTCCGCTCACCGACCGTCCCGGCTTGTTTCCCGAGGACATCGACGAAAGCGACCCCTGGCAGTTCCGCAACGTGCTGGCGCACTGAGCGGGAGTATCGCAAAACGGGGCCATGGCGACGTTTCTCTACATCGACTATGGCCCCTCGCCCGAGATCGCGGTCGAGCTGAAATTCTCGCTCGCGACGCTGATGCAAGATTTTTTGGGCCGCGAGCCCGACATCGTCGTCTATACCGACAAGCCCTCGGTCTACGCCGGACTGCACCCGAAGCTCCGCGTACGCCCGTTCGGCGCCGATTTCGCGCCCTGGTCGCGCGACGGGCTTTATGCGCACCGCGTAAAACCTTGCGTGCTCATCGACGCGCTGCGCGCCTTGAATGAGCCCTGCGTGCTCGTCGACACCGACACGTTTTTTCGCCAGGGCTTCGCCGTCGCGCTCGCTCAGGTCGGCGGCGTGGCGATGGACCATTTCGAGACCCGGGACCCCTGCCCCGCTTGCGCCGGCGTGACGGCCGAATTGCCGCATTCCGGGTCTTACGCCTACGATCCCGCCAGCGCGCTGATGTACAATTCGGGCCTTGTCGCGGCGCGCCCGCGCGACGTTCCGGCGCTCGAGGATGCGCTGGCGATCCTCGACGCCTGGCTCGGCGCGGGAATCCAGCAGTTCAACATCGAGCAGATCGCGCTCAGCGAAGCCTTTCGCCTGCATGGCGAAAACATCGCCGAGATGAAGCCGTTGTTCGAGCATTATTACCGGCGCAGCCAGAAACGCTTCATGCGCCCGCGCCTCGCCGCCTGGCTGGCGAACCCCGGGGGATGGCGGCCGACGCGACCCTTCCTGGAGCCTTCGAAGACGCGCGTGCGGTTCGCGCATATCCTGGACAGATTTTTCCGGCTGGGGTAACCGGCCTGTTTTAGCGGCGTGATTATTTTTCAGGCATACTGTCGCTTAATTCAGCTTGCTGTTTTGCATTGCAACAATAAGATGACCGAGTGCGTAAAGGTATTGTTAACAATACGCTTGCGCCGCCCTCTCACGAAGGAGGCGGGCATGGGTAAAGGTGAGCGTATTCGGTTGCGGGCATCGCCGCGTGCGGCGCGCGATTGGGGCATATCCGTCGGCGCGGAAGGCGTCGTCATCTGCAAATATCGCCTGCTTGCCGCCGGACCCAATGCG
>Ga0302157_10000637_pt1 | contig 45494 bp, 42 predicted proteins | sample I_Bog_N3_3_FD_193502 | JGI IMG/M metagenome (GOLD analysis project Ga0302157, IMG submission 193502) | Peat permafrost microbial communities from Stordalen Mire near Abisko, Sweden - I_Bog_N3_3 | ecosystem: Environmental > Terrestrial > Soil > Wetlands > Peat | place: Sweden: Abisko, Stordalen...
GATCACGAACGGCTGGCGCTCGACCGGCGAACTCACGCCCTGCGGAGCGGCGAAGTCCTGCGTCAGCGTCAGCGTGAAGCTGCCGTCGGCGGTCACGCTGCGCGCGGTGAGCCTGGGCGTGCCCGACTGCGAGTACCAGCGCTTGAACGCGTCCAGCTGGATGTTGAGCGGGCTCACCGGGTTCACGTCGGCGATGGACTGCGCGAACGCGTCGCAAGTCACGGCCTGCCCGTCATGGCGCCTGAAGTATTCGGTGATGCCACGCTCGAAGCCGGCGCGGCCCACCAGCGTCTGCATCATGCGCACGAGCTCCGCGCCCTTCTCGTAGACGGTGGCGGTGTAGAAGTTGTCGATCGCGACGTAGCTGTCCGGACGCACCGGATGCGACATCGGGCCCGCGTCCTCGGGGAACTGCTGCTGGCGCAGGAAGCGCACGTCGTCGATGCGCTTGACGCCGCGGGCCGACGTGGAACCCGCCATGTCCTGCGAGAACTCCTGGTCGCGGAAGACGGTGAGGCCTTCCTTGAGCGACAGCTGGAACCAGTCGCGGCAGGTGACGCGGTTGCCGGTCCAGTTGTGGAAGTATTCGTGGCCGACCACGCTCTCGATCAGCGAGTAGTCGACGTCGGTGGCGGTGGCGGGGCTGGCCAGCACGAACTTGGTGTTGAACAGGTTCAGGCCCTTGTTCTCCATCGCGCCCATGTTGAAGTCCTCGACCGCCACGATCATGAAGCGCTCGAGATCCAGCGGCAGGCCGAAGCGCGCCTCGTCCCACACCAGCGACGCGACCAGCGAGTTCATCGCGTGCTCGGTCTTGTCGAGGTCGCCGCGGCGCACGAACACCTGCAGCAGGTGCTCCTTGCCGGCGCGGCTGGTCACGCGCTGCTCGCGCGCGACCAGGTCGGCGGCGACCAGCGCGAACAGGTACGAGGGCTTGGGGAACGGGTCGTTCCAGCGCGCGAAATGGCGGCCGTTGTCCAGCGCGCCCTGTTCGGCCAGGTTGCCGTTGGACAGCAGCACCGGGTACTTCGCCTTGTCGGCGCGCAGCGTGACGGTGTAGATCGCCATCACGTCGGGGCGATCGAAGAAGTACGTGATGCGGCGAAAGCCCTGCGCCTCGCACTGCGTGAAGAAGCCGCCATTGGACGTGTACAGGCCCGACAGCTCGGTGTTCTTCTCCGGGCAGACCGTGTTGCGGATCTCCAGCACGAACTCGTCGGCGGCCGGCGCGTCGATCACCAGTTGACCTTCTTCGTGGCGGAACGACACGCTCTGGCCGTCCACCAGCACGCGCAGCAGCGTGATGCCTTCGCCGTCCAGGCGCAGCGGCTCTTCCGGCGTGTTGCGTTCCGTGTTTCGAACGATACCGAGCTTGCTGGCGACGATGGTCTTGACGGGATCGAGGTCGAAGGTCAGGTCGACGGTGCGCACCCAGTAGGCGGGTGCCGTGTAGTCTTCACGACGGACGAGCAGCGGAGAGCCTTCGCGCATGGCTTCTTCCTTCAGATTGGCTTGGAGACGTAGTCGGGCGGGGCGCCGCTTGTGGCTGCGCCCCGATGAAGATCAGAGGCCTTGCTTGAGGCTGGCCGCGATGAACTGGTCGAGGTCGCCGTCGAGCACCTTCTGGGTGGCCGAGGTCTCGACGTTGGTCCGCAAATCCTTGATGCGGCTCTGGTCCAGCACGTACGAACGGATCTGGTGGCCCCAGCCCACGTCCGTCTTCGTGGCCTCGAGGGCCTGCTGCGCTTCCATGCGCTTGCGCATCTCGTGCTCGTACATGCGCGAGCGCAGCATCTGCCAGGCCTCGTCGCGGTTGCGGTGTTGCGAACGGTCGTTCTGGCACTGTACGACGATGCCGGTCGGGATGTGCGTGAGCCGCACCGCCGAGTCGGTCTTGTTGATGTGCTGGCCGCCGGCGCCGGACGCGCGGTAGGTGTCCACGCGGACGTCGGCCGGGTTGATGTCGATCTCGATCGAATCGTCGACCTCGGGATAGACGAACACCGAGGCGAACGACGTGTGACGACCGCCCGAAGAGTCGAACGGGCTCTTGCGCACCAGGCGATGCACGCCGGTCTCGGTGCGCAGGTGGCCGAACGCGTACTCGCCCTCGATCTTGATGGTGGCGCTCTTGATGCCGGCCACGTCGCCCTCCGATTCTTCCATCACCTCGGGCTTGAAGCCCTTGCGCTCGCAGTACTTCAGGTACTGGCGCAGCAGCATGGCGGCCCAGTCGCAGGCCTCGGTGCCGCCGGCGCCGGCCTGGATGTCCAGGAAGCAGTTGAGCGGATCGGCGGGGTTCGAGAACATGCGGCGGAACTCGAGGCCCTCGACGATCGCGCCCAGCTTGGCGGCGTCGGCCTCGATGGCGGCGAGGCCGTCGAAATCGCTCTCTGCCTTGGTCATGTCGTACAACTCGGCGTTGTCCGACAGGTTGCTCGTGAGGTGGTCGATCGTGTTGACCACCTCCTCCAGCGAGCGCTTCTCGCGGCCCAGGTCCTGGGCCCGCTTGGGATCGTTCCAGATGGCCGGGTTCTCCATCGTGGCGTTGACTTCCGTCAGTCGATGCTGCTTGCGGTCGTAGTCAAAGATACCCCCTGAGCGCGGTGGTGCGCTCGCTGAGGTCGGCAATGTGGTTGCCGATGGCGTTGATGCGTTCGATGTCCATGATCGGATCTTGGTCGTGGCGCGGCACGCACGGGGCGGCGGCGCAGGGTGGGAATTTCAGCGCGCAGGCTGCGCGCAGGAGGACGATTTTCGCATGGACGCAGTGTCGCGGCGCAGGCGATTCGCCCCGGGGCGAGACGGCCCTATCGGCCCGAGGCCTTCTGCGCGTCCAGCTCGGCCCGCAGCGACAGCAGACCTTCACGGTTGCCGCCGTGCAGCAGCGCGCCCACGCAGGCCGCCGTCAACGCGGCGGTCGCCACGAAGCGCACCAGCGTGGCGCGTGCGTCCACGGCCGCCGGCGCGATGGCCATGATGACGCCCACCGCCAGGCCGCCGAGCAGCCCGCCCACGTGCGCCGCGTTGTCGACGCCCTTGATGAGGAAGCCCATGCCCACGTTGATGGCGACCGCCTGGATCAGGCCCTTGTGGATCCCGGGCTGCTGGGCCTTGGGCAGGTCGGCGAAGCGCGGCGTGGGCAGCACCAGCCCGGCCAGCAGCGAACCGAACAGCGCCATGACGGCGCCGGAAGCGCCCACGCCCACGGTCAGCAGGCCGATCGGGTCGGTCGGCGTGGACCGCATCTCGCCCCAGAAGACGCTGGAGCAACTGGCCATCAGGCCGCCGGCCAGGTAGATGCCCAGCATGCGCGCGGTGCCGAATTCGTATTCCACCTGGGGCGCCGTGAACGCCAGCACATACATGTTGAGCGCCAGGTGGATGATGCCCACGTGCAGGAACATGCCGGTGAACAGGCGCCAGGTGTCGCCGGTCAAGGTGTAGAGCGGCAGGTCGCCGCCCCAGGCGATCAAGGTCAGGGACGAGGGGCTTGTCGGCGAGACGCCGTTGGCGAGCTGCAGCAGCCAGACGCCGACGTTGAGGGCGATCAGGACGCCGGTGGCGATCGGGAGACGGTGCCGCGGCAGGGGTTGCCGGGTGGGGACGGTGTTCATCGCCCGATTCTTTCACGTCGCGGGCCTGGCTCTTTGCGCCGCGGCTGGGATTCGCCCGATTGAGCCTTGCCCGGGCGGCAGGCATGATGCCCGACAGTGTCCGAACTCGCCTCCGCCCCCGACCCCGCGCGTGACGCGCGCGCCCGCTATTGGCGCCGCACACAGCGACTCACGGCCGCGTTGCTGCTGGTCTGGTTCGCCGTGGGCTTCGTCGTCACCTGGTTCGCCCGCGATCTCGACTTCGCGTTCTTCGGCTGGCCATTCAGCTTCTGGGTGGCGGCCCAGGGCGGTGTCATCGTGTTCGTCGTGCTGCTGGCCGTCTACGCGCGCCGCATGGCGCGCAATGATCGCCGGCTGGCGCGCGAGGGCGGTGTGGACGACGGCGGCGCGGCCGGGGCGCCGCACCGATGACCCTCCGTACCCGCACCTTCGCGCCGGGGCGCGCCCGTTTCCTGCCGTTGAACGGCGCGGCGTTCAGCCGCCGGCTGCATTGGATCTACCTGGCCTTCGGCCTCGCCTTCCTGGCCTTCGTCGGGGTGATGGCGCTGCTGGAGCAGATGGGGTTGTCGCGGCGCTGGATCGGCTTCCTGTTCCTCGTCGGGCCCATCGTGTTCTATGCCGGCATCGGCATCCTGGCACGCACCACCGATCCGGCCGAATACTACGTGGCCGGGCGCCGCGTGCCGGCGTTGTACAACGGCATGGCCACCGGCGCCGACTGGATGTCCGCGGCATCGTTCATCGGCATGGCCGGCACGCTGTACCTGAGCGGCTACGGCGGCCTGGCCTACATCCTCGGCTGGACGGGCGGCTTCGTGCTGGTGGCGCTGCTGATCGCGCCCTACCTGCGCAAGTTCGGCCAGTACACCATCCCCGACTTCCTGGCGGCGCGCTACGACGGCAACCTCACGCGCGTGATCGGCGTGGTGGCGGCCATCGCGTGTTCGTTCCTCTACGTCGTGGCGCAGATCTACGGCGTCGGCTTGATCACCAGCCGGATCACCGGCGTGGCGTTCGAAGTGGGCGTGTTCCTCGGGCTCGGCGGCATCCTCGTGTGCTCGTTCCTCGGCGGCATGCGGGCCGTCACCTGGACGCAGGTGGCGCAGTACATCGTGCTGCTCGTGGCCTTCCTGGTGCCGGTGGCGTGGCTGTCGCTCAAGCAGCACGCCACGGCGCTGCCGCAGATCACCTATGGCTACCAGTTGCGCAAGGTCATCGCGTCTGAGAAGACCTTGCAGGCCGACCCAGCCGAGCGACAGGTGATCGCGATCTTCAAGGCCCGCGCCGCCGAGCTCGATGCCCGCCTGGCCGACATCCCCGCGGCGCTGGCGGTCGAGCGCCGCCTTGCGGCGCGCCATGTCGCCGACCTCAAGGCCGTCAACGCGCCGCAAGGCGACATCCAGGCGGCCGAGCGCGTGCTCGCGCGCGTGCCGCGCGACGCGGACGCCGCGCGCGACGAGTGGACGCGCGCGCGCGATGCCGACCTCGAGCGTGCGCAACCGCTGGGCGGCATGCCGCCGCACGCGCAGCAGTTCGCCGGCGACCCGCACGGCGACGCCGCGGCCCGCAAGACCTTCGACGAATCGCGCCGCAACTTCCTGGCGCTGGTGTTCTGCCTGATGGTGGGCACCGCCTCGCTGCCGCACGTGCTGACGCGCTTCTACACCACGCCGTCGGTGGCGGAGGCGCGCGTGTCGGTGGCGTGGTCGCTGTTCTTCATCCTGCTGCTGTACGTGACGGCGCCGGCGCTGGCGGTGCTGATCAAGGTGGAGGTGTTCCAGTCGCTGGTGGGCACGCGCTTCGACCAGCTGCCGGCCTGGATCAACAACTGGGCGCACGTGGACAGCTCGCTGCTGCAGGTGGCCGACGTCAATGGCGACGGCATCCTGCAACTCGGCGAGATGAAGATCGGCGGCGACATCGTGGTGCTGGCGACGCCGGAGATCGCGGGCCTGCCCTACGTCATATCGGGCCTCGTGGCGGCTGGCGGCCTGGCCGCGGCCTTGTCCACCGCCGACGGCCTGCTGCTGACGATCGCCAACGCGCTGTCGCACGACCTGTGGTTCCGCATCGTCGATCCCGACGCATCGGCCACCAAGCGCGTGACGATGTCCAAGGTGCTGCTGCTGATGGTGGCGCTCGGCGCGGCCTACGTCACGGCGCAGAAGCCGGGCGACATCCTGCTGCTGGTGTCGGCCGCGTTCTCGATCGCGGCGTCGGCGTTCTTCCCCGCGCTCGTGCTGGGCGTGTTCTGGAAGCGTGCGAACCGCTGGGGCGCGGCCGCCGGCATGGTCAGCGGACTCGGCCTCACGCTGTACTACGTGCTGGTCAATCAACCGGGGGTGCGCGAGACCTTCGGAATCACGAACCCGATCCAGCTGTGGTGGGGCATCCAGCCGATCGCCGCCGGGCTGTTCGGCGTTCCGGTGGGCGCGCTGGTGCTGATCCTGGTCAGCCTGCTGACGCCGGCGCCGAGCCGGGCGGCGCTGGAGATGGTGGAACGGATTCGACTTCCCTAGGACCCGGGCGCGGATCGCCCCGCCCGGGCGGGGCCGTCAAACCGTGGCGTCGTGCTCGCTGCGTGCGCGTTCCCACGCGTCGTAGGCGGCCAGCCGGGCACGTGTCCATTCCATGCTGGAGGTGCCGCGCGCGTGTTGCCAGCCCCGTTCCAGTTCGCTCTCGCTCTCGTCGAAGCCGCGATCCACGTTGCGGTTGTAGTGCGCCGCGCCATAGGCGTAGGCCGGGCCCCAGTCTTCGTACGCGTCACGCGGGGTCGCGTAAGCGCGCGAGGCGTAGTTGGCGCGCCAGTAGGCGTCCTCGGCGGTGGGATCGATCAACTCGGCCGCGCCCTTGCCGGCCAGGCCGCCGGCCACGGCGCCCACGAGTGCGCCGACGGCCATGCCGATCGGGCCGGCGACGGTGCCCACGGCCATGCCCACGGCCATGCCGCCAGCGGCGGCGCCCAGGCCCACGCCCACGGGGTGCGATCCGACTTCACCCGACAGCGGGTCGCGGTTGGCGCCGGTGTCGGCGATGGCGGGCGGTGCGGGGACGGGGTCGAGCGGAATGAGGGTGGTCATGAGGAGCTCCTGGATCGCGGCGGAGGCCGCATCGCCAGGAGGTGGCAACCGACGTTCCCGAAACTCTTCGGTGAGCCGCGCTTCAGGCCAGGAACGCCTGCATCCGAGCCGCGACGGCCGCCGGCTGGTCGTGGTGCAGCATGTGCCCGCAGTTCTCCAGCAGCAGCCGCTCGAGGTGCGGCACCCGTGCCAGCCGGGCCTCGAAATCGGCGCGTGGATAGCGGCTGCCCCAGAACTTCGTGACGTCGGTATTGGCGCCCTCCACCCACAGCACCGGCGCGGTGATGCGCTGCCATCCGGCCACCACTTCCTCGCGTCGATACAGCATCGGGTTGACCAGCTTGTGCGCCGGATCGCCCAGGATGTGCCAGCGGCCGTCGGCGCGCCGTGCCGACCAGTGCGGCGCGAGCCAGGCCGCCTTGTCTGCGGGCAGGCGCGCATTGTTCTTGCGCAGGCGCGCGGCGACCTCGTCCACCGATTCGTACGAGCGCAACGAGGCAGGCGCCTTCAATTCGTCCAGCCATTTCGCGAGGCGATCGGGCGCCTGGTCGGGCTGCGACTCGGGCAGGCCGAAGCCTTCGAGGTTGACGAGGCGGCGGATACGCGCCGGGCGCACGCCGGCGTAGCTCATCACCACGTTGCCGCCCATGCTGTGGCCGACGAGATCGACGAGCGCGTCGGGCGACAGCGCATCGAGCAGCGTGTCCAGGTCGCCGACATAGTCGGGGAACCAGAACGCATCGGCGCCGCCGCTGGTGCTGCCGCCGAAGCCGCGCCAGTCGAGCGCGACGACGTAGCGCGCCGGCCCTTCCAGGCGTGCGAGTTCGTCGACGATGAACTGGAACGACGCGCCGACGTCCATCCAGCCGTGCGTCAACACCAGCAGCGGCCGCTCGGGCGTCACGAGGGACGCATCGCCCCATTCGCGCAACTGGTAGTGCACGTTGCGCACGGGCACGAGGCGGGCGCGGCCGGGGCGCAGTTCGGTGTAGAAGGCAGCGGATGACATGCGCCGGACTGTAGAGGGGATTCGAGCAGTCTGCTGACCCGCGCGCGACAATGGCCTCATGAACACCCCCACGCCGAGCGCCAACGTCCGTTTCGCCACCCGCGAGGACGTTCCCGTCATCGTCGCGCTGATCCGCGAACTCGCCGAGTACGAGCATCTCGCGCACCTGGCCACCGCCACGCCCGCCGGGCTCGAGCCGCAGCTGTTCGGCGACAAGCCTGCTTGCGAATGCCTGATCGGCGAGCAGGATGGGGAGCCGGTGGCCTTCGCGCTGTTCTTCCACAACTTCTCCACCTTTCTTTGCCAGAAGGGCCTGTACCTGGAGGACTTGTTCGTGCGGCCGGCGGCGCGCGGCACCGGCCTGGGCAAGCTGCTGCTGCAACGGCTCGCGCAGATCGCCGTCGAGCGCGACTGCGGCCGTTTCGAGTGGTCGGTGCTGGACTGGAACGTGGATGCACAGGCGTTCTATCAGCGCATGGGCGCGACGATGCTGCCCGACTGGCGCATCTGCCGCGTCACGGGCACCGCGCTCCAGGCGCTGGGCACGCCGTCAGCGTAAGCTTCGCGGATGAGCAGCAAAGACAACTACGCCGCCTTGCACGGCGAGTTCACCTGGAACGTGCCCGGGCAGTTCAACCTCGCCGAGGTGTGCCTGCACCGCTGGGCGCGCGATACCCCCGGGGCCGTGGCGATCATCCAGGATGCCGGCAACGACAAGCCGGTGGCGTTCACCTACGCGGCGCTGCAGCGCGACGCGCGGCGGTTGTCCAACGCCCTCGGCTCGCTGGGCGTGACGCGCGGCGACCGTGTCGCGGTGATCATGCCGCAGCGCCCGCAGACCGCCGTGGCGCTGATGGCCGTCTTCCAGATGGGGGCCATCGCCGTGCCGCTGTCCACGCTGTTCGGTGCCGAGGCGCTGCAGTCGCGGCTCAACGACAGCGGCGCGAAGGTGGCGATCGTCGACGAAGGCTCGGCCGACGTCATCGAGGCGCTGCGCGAGGCTTGTCCGGCGCTGGCCAGGGTGATGGGCACGGGCCAGGCCGACAGCCGCGGCGACGTGTCGTGGAGCGGCTCGCTGGCCGCGGCGCACCCCGAGTTCGAGCCCACGATCACGCGTGCCGACGACCCCGCGTTGCTGATCTACACCAGCGGCACGACCGGCCCGGCCAAGGGCGCCGTGATCCCGCACCGGGCGCTGATCGGCAATCTCAGCGGCTTCGTGGCGAGCCAGAACTGGTTCGAAGGCGAGGGCCCGTTCTGGAGCCCGGCCGACTGGGCCTGGACGGGTGGCCTGTGGGACGCGCTGTTGCCCACGCTGTACTTCGGCCGCACCATCGTGGCCTCGCGCGCCCGCTTCGATGCGGATGCGGCGTTGAAGCTGATGGAACGCCACCAGGTGACCCACACCTTCCTGTTTCCCACCGCGCTGAAGGCGATGATGCGCGTGGCGCCCGAACCGCGGACCAGTCATCCCGGGCTCGTGCTCCAGGCCGTGATGAGCGCCGGCGAGGCGGTGGGCGAGGGCGTGTTCGCGTACTGCCGCGACAAGCTGGGCGTGGTCGTCAACGAGATGTTCGGCCAGACCGAGATGAACTACGTGGTGGGCAACTGCGGCCATTACCGCACGCGCGCCGGCCATGTGGCGCCAGGCTGGCCACCGCGCGCCGGCAGCATGGGCAGGCCTTATCCGGGCCATCGGATCGCGGTGATCGACGACGACGGCCGGCCCTGCGCGCCAGGGGCGGTGGGCGACATCGCCGTGCACCCGCGCGACGTGCACGGCCAGCGCGATCCGATCTTCTTCCTCGGCTACTGGAACAACGAGCGCGCCACTCAGGCGAAGTTCACCGGCGAGCCGTTCGAATCGTGGTGTCGAACCGGCGACCGCGCGATCATGGATGCCGACGGCTACCTCTGGTACCACGGCCGCAGCGACGACCAGTTCAAGTCGTCGGGCTACCGCATCGGGCCTACCGAGATCGAGGATTGCCTCGCGCGCCATCCGGCCGTGGCGCAGGTGGCCGTGGTGCCCAAGCCCGACGCCGAGCGCGGCGCGGTGGTCAAGGCCTTCATCATCCCGACGCTGGGCGCGGTGACGGACGCGGCGCTGGTCGAGGAACTGCAGCAACTGGTGCGCAGCCGCCTGGCGCCGTACGAGACGCCCAAGGAGATCGAGTTCGTGCAGACACTGCCGATGACCGCCACGGGCAAGCTGCAGCGCAACGTGTTGCGGCAGCTCGAAGTCGATCGGGCCGCCGCGAAGATCAGCGCTTGATCCTGGCCAGGAGCTCGTCGACGGCCGTCACCACCGCATCGGGCCGCGTCTCCTGGATCACGTGACCCGCATCGGGGATGACGCGCACCTCGCCAGTCTTCGATGAGCGCGCCACCTCGACGAGCAGCGCCAGGTTCGCAAACTCCCCTGCCATGTTGGCGTCGCTTTGCGGCTGGCCCGGGATCCGGTACGGGCTGACGCTGCGCGCCGGCACGATCACCGGCAGCTCTCCGAACGGCTTGCGGGCGGCGCGCAACTGGGTGCGAGCTAGCGCCAGCATGTGGCGCTCGGATTGGCGGGTGTGCCAATACGCGGTCGTCAGCCGTTTCTCCAGGTCGACTTCGCCCAGCCCTTCGGCAGCGACGCATCGACCCCATCGACGCAGTCCTCGAGCATCTGCGACCTGGGCTCGAAGCCCTTGTCGGCCTGCGCCGCGCACCCGTCGCCGAACTCGACGATTCGGCCCTCGAATTCCGGGATCTTGCCGTGGCTCACGGCGTCGGCGCGGATGTTCTCGTCTTCGTGCATGGGTTCGACGAGCACCAGGCCGCTGACCTCGGACGGATGGCGCCCGGCGCAGTACAGGTTCAGGCGGCGGCCGCGATATCGACGAGGCGGTGCGGCAAGACGAATTCCGCGGCAGTGGGGGTCGACGCCGGGGCTTGCGCGAAGGCGGCGACGGATGACAGCGTCAGTGCGAGCAGCAAAGTCTCGTCCAAGTTCTCGTGGTCTTCAGAGTCAATGGGCGCAACTGCCCATGGCTTCGGCGGCGAGCAGGAACGGCGCGCTGAGCAGGCCCATGCCGCCGCCGAGGAACTCGCCCTTCATGCAATCGCCCTTGTGGGCCGCCGCGATGTTGCGCGCGAGCAGTTGCGACGGGGGCGGCGGCGGCAGGTTGCGTCGACTGCCGTCGTGCGAGCCGTCGGCGGCCAGCAGTTCGCTGCCAGGCGCTTCGTGCGTGAGCGCATTGCCCTGGCTGGCCAGCGTGTCGCCGCGCGCGACGTTGCGGACCGCCTGCCGCGAGGCGGCGTTGTCCAGGAACGAGAGATCGGGACGTGGCGACGATGCGGGCGGCACGGCCGCGGTCACCGTCACCGTCGGCGGCTCCTCGGTACGTGCCGGGGTGGGCAGCGTGATTGCCTGCGTCGTGCCCGCGCGCCGGCGGGCGGGCGCGGGGGCCGGCATGGCGTGCGCGCCCGACGCTTGCGCCGTGGCAGGCGCGTGCGGCAGCGGCAACGCGTGAATGGGCGGCGGCGGGGCCGCGTGCAGCATCACGTCGACGAGCGTCGTCACCCGGTCGCTGTCATGGCGCGGCATATCGACGCGATCGATCGCCAGCTTCAGCGCCGTCAGCACCAGCACGTGCAGCAGCACGGCCGCGGCGATGCGCGGCGTGCTCCAGCGACGTCGCCGCGCGGTGGCCCACTCGCTCGTAGAAGCCGCGGCGTCACGCATCGCCGACCGTCTCGCCCGGCGGCTCTGCAGCGCCGCCGCCCGGTCGATATTCCAGGATGTCGCCGGGCTGGCATTGCAGCACCTCGCAAATGGCCGCCAGCGTGTCGAAGCGCACGCCGCGCACCTTGCCCGACTTCAGCAGCGAGATGTTCTGCTCGGTGATGCCCACGCGCTCGGCGAGCTCGCGCGAGCGCATCTTGCGGCGCGCCAGCATCACGTCGAGGTTGACGACGATGGTCATGGCCGCGGCCTTCGCGCGACGATGGCCGTGCGCGCGCGCATCACACGAAGCCCTCGTTGTCCTCGGCGATCCTGGCGGCCTCCACCATCACGCTGGAGATCGCGAGGATCACGACGCCGAGCAGCAACACCAGATAGTCGTCCGATGAGAAGTTGATGGCGAGCTCGCGCTTGCCAGGCCCGTTCTGCCAGGTGACGATCACCGACAGCACGGCGCGATACACCGGCTGCAGGACTGCGCCCACCAGCACCCAGCGCGCGAAACCGCGCAGGCTCGTGAGCGCGCGCTGGCTGAAGATGCGCGAATGAAGGTATTCGCCGAACAGCTGCCACAGCTTGAACAGCGCGGCGAGGATCACGGCGAGGGACGGGATGTCCCACAGCAGGTACATCACTCGGGTCGAGTTCGTGAGCGGCCCGATGTGCTTCACCTCGATCACGCTCGTGATGATGCGTGCCGCGTAGTCCGGGAAGATCCAGGTGCACACCGCGTTGACGATGAACAGCGCGGCGCCGGCGAGCACGAGCCCGCGGGCGAAGCGTGCAACGCGATGGAAGCGAGCCTGCGGCGACGGGCGGGGAGGCGAGAGAACCGGTGCGTTCATGGGGTCAGCGGCGCGAGTCTGCGCGCTACTTGGCGCGTTCGTTCGATTCACCGTAAATCAAGAATAACTTATTGTAAAACAATAAAACATGATTGTGCAATGGCAAGATTTTCGCTGAATGCCTGTAGCGCCTGGCCACCGCGCCGCAGGTACATCACGCAATCAAGAACAAAAAAGCCCCGCACGCGGCGAGGCTTGAAGGAGCGAGCGGCGCGCGGCATGGCGCGCCAGGTCTCACGCGGTAGCGCGGTGACCGATGACGGTCACGCGTTGCAGCGCAACGTGCGTCTGCCCGTACTGGGCCATGGCCAGACTGTCCGCTGCCGCGTATTGCTTCGTCGCGATGCCGTTCATGCCGGCGACGACCGCCAGGGTCATCAGGGCGGAGAAGACGAGGGCGGCGGCTTGGGGGATGGTCTTGGTCATGGTGGGCTCCTGGTGTCTGACGGTGGGGGTTCGGATGTCGTTTCGTGATCCGATGAATGAACTTTAGGAGTCCATGCCCCGCCTGAAAATCGACTTGCGACGATTCGCCACCCAGATGCCGCCAGCTGCAGATTCGGCCGACGAACGGTGGCCGACAAGCCGCAGGTCGGCCGACGCCCTATAGTGGCGACGCCACTTCACCAGGAACATGCCCTTGACCCGCCCCGACGCCTCCCCCCGACCTTCCGTCGCGCTGTACTGGGACTTCGAGAACCTGCACGCGGCACTCGTCGAGGAGCGCGCGGGCGACGGCGCGTACGCGAAGCCGGACGCGCGTTTCCGCGTCCAGGAGCCGCTGGTCGACGTGCAGGCCATCGTCGACCTGGCCGCCGGCCTGGGGCCGCTGGCGATCAACCGCGCCTATGCCAACTGGCAGTACTTCGGCCGCTACCGCGACGCGCTTCTTCAAGGCGCGGTCGATCTCGTGCAGATGTTCCCGCCAGGCGCCGCGGCCAAGAATGGCGCGGACATCCGCCTGTGTCTCGATGCGATGGAAGACGTGACGCGGTTCGGCCACATCGGCACCGTGATCGTCGTCGGCGGCGACAGCGACTTCATGCCGCTGGCCCACAAGCTCAAGGCGGCCGGCCTCGCGCTCGTGGGCATCGGCGCACGCGCGAACACCAACCGCCACTGGGCGCGGAGCTGCCAGGAGTTTCGCTACTACGACGCGCTGGTGCCCGGCAATCCGCTCGAGCTGCCGGCGGGCAGCGGCTGCGACGACTCGGATGCCACGGTCACCTTGCCTGCGCCGCTGGAGCCGGGTGCCGCCACGTAGGAAAATCCGGTCATGGCCCGCAAGAACCACGTCAGCGAAACCCCCGCCACGCAGTGGCTGCGCGCGCAAGGCGTTGCTTTCATCGAGCATGTGTACGACTACGTCGAGCACGGCGGCACCACCGAATCGTCGGTGCAGCTGGGCGTGCCCGAGCACGAGGTCGTGAAGACGCTGGTGATGCAGGACGACGCCGCGCGGCCGCTGGTCGTGTTGATGCACGGCGACCGCCAGGTGTCCACCAAGAACCTGGCGCGTGCGATCGGCGTGAAGTCGATCGAGCCCTGCAAGCCCGAGGTGGCGCAACGCCACAGCGGCTACCAGGTGGGAGGCACCTCGCCGTTCGGTTTTCGCAAGGAGGTGCCCGTGTACGTGCAGGAGACGATCCTGGCGCTGCCTCGCATCCTGATCAACGGCGGCCGTCGCGGCTATCTCCTGGAGATGCCTCCGGCCGTCTTGATCGACCAGCTGCGCGCCCGTCCCGTGCAGTGCGCCAACTGACGCGGCGCCGCAATGACGACGCCCCGGCCGCGCGAGCGACCGGGGCGTTTTTCATGGCGAGCGCCGGGCTCAGGTGCCGAGCGCGTTCAGCAACTTGGCGCCATCGGGCGATCCCCAGCCGGTGCAGGGATCCCAGCCGGCCTTGGCGCTGTAGCTGCCGTTGTTGCCCGACGTGATGTCGTGCGTCACCCCCTTGCCGACCAGCGAGCCGTACAGCACCGGGTTGAGGAAGCCCACCGGATGGCCCAGTTGCTGGTTCATCAGCGCGACGAGGCCGGCCCACAGCGGCGCCACCGCGCTGGTGCCGCCGATCACGAAGGTCTGGCCATCCACTCGTACCTGGTAGCCGGTGGCCGGGTCGGCATCGCCGGCCACGTCGGGCACGCCGCGGCCGGCCTTGCCTCCCGTACCGGCGCTGGCCGGCACGCCGGCATTGGCCTGGTAAGCGGGCAGCGGGAAGAAGTCGCTCACGCCGCCGCCGGTGGCGCTGGTGGTGGCGCCTTCGTTCCACACCGTCTCGGACGCGATCGCGGTGGCGCTGCTGGCCAGCAGCTTGGTACCGCCGCAGGCGAGCACGTTCGGGCTGGAGGCCGGGAAGTCGACGTGCGGCTGGCCGTCGGCCACGCCATCGGCCGAACCGTTGTCGCCCGCGGCCACGCAGATCGTGACCCCCATCGCCGCCGCTGCCTGGAAAGCCTGGTCGTACTGCGTCATGGCTTGCGTCGTCCAGTTGATCTCGGCCGAGCCCCAGCTGATCGAGATCACCGACGGCTTGTTGACGCTGTCGTGCACGGCGGTGGTGATGGCGTCCAGGAAGCCAGCCGTGGTGTTGGGCGCGAAGTACACCGCGATGGTGGCCTTCGGCGCGATGGCGCCGGCCACCTCGATGTCCAGCATCACCTCGCCGTCGGCGCTGTTGGCGTTGGTCGGATGGTTCTTGGCGTGATCCACCAGCACGGCCGTCACTCTGGGGTTCGCGCTGCCCAGCGACGCGAAATAGGCGCTGAGATCGGTCGGCTTGAAGCCGCCGCCGAGCTCGATGAGGCCGATGCACTGGCCGCTGCCGTCGGCGCCGGTGGGGAAGTCGTACAGCTGGGCCAGCGCGGGCGGCGTGAACGACTGCGCCGTGACGGAGCGCATGCCCAGGGCCGGCTCGTAGCGCCGGAAGTGTGGATCGGCGGCCGGGCGGTCGTCCAGGCCGAACACGCCTTCGACGATGCCGGCGAGGTCGCCCGGCACGCTGATGCTGCCGGTGCGGCCGCGGTAGGTGCCGCCGGCGTGCTCGTACTGTTGCAGGCTGACGCCGAAGGCGTCGTTCATGGCCAGCGTGGTGCCCGACAGCACGACGCTGCGACGCGCGGCATTCGATTCGACGACCGTCAGCTGGTGCGCCTTGGCAAAGCCGGCGATCAGCGCCAGGTCCTTGGCGTCGGCGCCGTGGCTGGCGGCGAACTGCTCGCGGGTGAGGTATTTGCGCTGGCCCGGGTGGGTGTCGTCGCCGGCGCCGCTGGCGCTGAGTGCCTGCGCGACCGGCGCCTTCGCGCGCAGGCGCAGTGTCGCCTCGATGCGTTCGTCCGGCCTGGCCGGGCCGAGGGCCTTGGCGCCGTCAAGCGCTTGTCGTTCGCTGCCCGGAATGGTGTGTCTGCTGGTCATGGTGCTTCCTTTGCGAGAGGGGCCCGCGCACGGGCGTGAAGCTATCGTCTGCCTGTCCACGGCGCTCGTCCACCCCTAGCGAGGTAAAAGTCGATGTCGATGCAGGGGGGTGGGCGCCGGGCCTGCGGCTTGCTGACAACGCGAGGATGCGTCAGCAAAAATCTGGGCGGAGCCTCTTGATCGCCAAATGGGCCGACCCCATGTAGCCTGCGAGAAACCGCCGGCTCCAAGGGTGCATGATGTCGGCAGCCCTCCGTCTGAAAGGACACGAAGATGAAACGCAAGATGTTGTTGGCGGTCGCCTGTGCCGCCGCCCTGTGGTCTGCTGCCGCCCTGGCCGTGCCGTCGGTCACCGAGGTGCAGTCCGCCGTCAAGGCCGGTGACTATCCGAAGGCCGAAACGATGATGCAGGAGGTCGTCGCCGCGAAACCGGAGAGCCCGCGGGCGCACTATCTTTACGCCGAGATCCTGGCGCACGACGCCAAGTTCGGCGACGCCGCCGCGCAGGCGCGGCAGGCGCGCGAGCTCGATCCGTCGCTCAAGTTCACCGACCCCGACAAGTTCCGCAGCTTCGAGCGCGAGCTCCAGCGCGAACAGGCTGGCCCGGCCACCGGCACGCAGGTGGCGCCGACGGCCCCGGCGCGCATGAACATGGCCCCGACCATCCAGCAGCAGCCCGCCAGCAGCGGCTTGCCGGGCTGGGTGTGGGGTCTCGGCTTCGCCGTCGTCGCCTTCCTGATCTTCCGCGCGGTGTCGCGCCGCGCCGTGGCCGCCAACATGGCGTCCGGCGGAGGCTACGCGCCGCAGGGCGGCTACGGCGTGCAACCCGGCATGCAGCAACCTGGGTACGGCCCGGGCTATGGCCCCGGCTACGGCCAGGCGCCCGGCGGCGGCATGTTGCGCACCGGCCTGGCGGCCGCCGGCGGTCTCGCCGCCGGCATGCTGGTCGAGAAGATGATCGACGGCAACCACCGCGACGAGAACTACGGCAACAACTATGGTTCCCAGGGCGGCATGCTGGACAACGGCTCGAACCAGGCGGCCTCCGACCTCGAGAACCGGCCGATCGATTTCGGCTCCGGCGGCAACGACTGGGGCGGCGATGCCGGTGGCGGCTCCGACAACTTCACGCCGTCCGGCGGCGGTGACGACGGCGGCGGCTGGTAAGTCAGGGGCCGGTACTCGGTCCCCGTTCTTCACCAGCCTTCGCTGCCCGGGCCGCCCTTGAACGGCCCGACGAGTTCGGGCGTGATCCAGCCACCGTAGAAGCCACCGGGTTGCGGCGCGACGATCGCGCTGCCCACCGTGCACTCCAGCGCGTGGCAGTAGAACGCGACGCCGTTGCGCAGCGCCTCGGACCCCGCCAGCGGTCGCGGATAGCTCCACGCCACCTTGGCCAGGCGGCGCTCCCCGTCCACCAGCGACCAGTAGCGTGCCGGACCCTTCCATTCGCACAGCGACGTGCCTTCGGCGGGCTCCAGCAGGCCGGGCGCGATGTCGTCCAGCGGGATGTAGAAGCTGGGCGGGTGCGCGGTCTCGAGCGCGCGTATCGCGCGCACGCTGCGCGCGACCACCAGTGTCCCCCAGCGGATGACGACCTCGCGCGGGTCGGTCTCCAGGCGGGGTGGGCGCGGGTAGTCCCACACGGATTCCTGATGTCGGTTCGGCTCGATGGCGAACGGCGGTCGTGCCTGGCCGCGCCAGTGCCAGTGGCTGCGCGCGGCGTCCAGCCCGTCGGCGCCGGCGAGGGAAGAGGGAGGAGAGCTCATCCGTGCAGCGTACAACGCCTGTGTCACCGGTGTGTTGCGCGGGGTCGGCTTGTAGCGCAGGCGCACGGCGCGGCGATTGCCATGAGTTGGCAAACGCCCACCCACGGATCCACCATGCGAACTCCCCGCCTCCTGCCGCTGCCCCTGGCGCTCGCCGCTGTCCTCGCGGGCTGCGCCAGCACGCGCGAGAACCTGCCTCCCGTGGCCCTGGTGCCGCACGTCGACTTGCAGCGCTACATGGGCGACTGGTATGTGATCGCCAACATCCCGACCTTCATCGAGAAGGACGCGCACAACGCCAAGGAGAACTACCGGCTCGATGCCGACGGCACCGTTCCGACCGTGTTCACCTTCAACGCCGGCGCCGCCGACGGTCCCGTCAGGAAGTACGAATCGCGCGCCTTCATCCTGGACACGAGCACCAACGCGGTCTGGGGCGAGCAGTACATCTGGCCGATCAAGGCGGACTACCGCATCTCGTACCTGTCGCCCGGCTACACCGAGACGGTGGTCACGCGCGAGAAGCGCGACAACGTGTGGATCATGGCGCGCACGCCGACGATTCCCGAGGCCGACCTGGCACGGCTGACCGACTTCGTCGGTTCCCAGGGCTACGACATCGCCAAGCTGCAGCGCGTGCCGCAGGATGCGCCGAGGTAGGCTATTGGAGTCCTGCCTGGCCCTCATCATGGGAATACCGGCACAAAGGCACAAAATAGCTCATCAGTCGGGGCCATTGGCGTCGATAAATGAAGACCCCCACCAACCCGTGGGGCCTTGCGTGCCTTTCTGGCTCGGTGCGCGAGCCTTGCCCATCATTCCCACAAGCTGCCAAGGACATGACGCCAGCGCACCCCGCTGTCACACTCGCACGCCGCCTCACCGATCGTTTCCTGCACTCGGGGATGCTGGCCGTGTACAGCGCTGGCGATCGGGATTCGGCGCACATCCGCGCGGCGCACCTGAACTCGGTGATCCGGCTGACGCCGTACACGATGGTGGCCAGCATCGGCAACGGTGCGCTGGTCGTCTGGGCCTGGCGCGACGACGTGACGATGGCCATGCTCGCGTGGCTGATGCTGCTGTATGCGCTCAGCGGCACCGCGATCCTGGGCTGGTGGCGCGGGCGGCATCGCACGCGCACGATGGCCACGCCCGCGGCCATTCGCCACGCCAACGTGCATGCCAATCTGCTCGCGCTGGTGTGGAGCGCGTTGCCGATCTGCTGGTTCGCGCACGCATCGCCACAACAGCAGTTGCTGGTGGCCACGCTGGTGACCGGCATGTTGTCCGCGGGCGCCTTCGTGCTCAGTCCGCTGCCGGTGGCTTCGGTCGTGTACGTGATCATCCTCGCGTTGGGCGGCATCATCGCGTGCTGGCAGACGGGCGGCCACATCTTCGCGGCGGTGGGCGTGCTGCTGACGGTCTACGCGCTGATCGTGATCCTGGGCGTGCTGGCCGCGTCGCGCAAGGCCACGGCGCTGCTGCAGTCGCAGGCCGAGGCGAAGCGCCAGGAGCACATGATGACCGTGCTGCTGCACGACTTCGAGCAGAACGCCGCGGAGGCGTTGTGGGAGACCGGGCTCGACGGCTGCGTGGCGCATCACTCGCCGCGCCTGGCGACGCTGCTGGGGCTGGACGAGGGCCAGCTGCGCGAGCAGCCCTTCCTCGAGCTGCTGGTGCAGATCGGCACGGACGTCTCGGGCCTGCGCGCCGCGCTGGACAACGAGCGGCCGTTCAAGGAATTGCGCCTGTCTGCGGCCGCGACGCATGGCCCGCGCCACTGGGCCATCAACGGCAAGCGGCTGGTCGACGAGGACGGCCACACCGCGGGCTGGCGCGGCGTGATCGCCGATACCACCGAGCAGGTGATGGCGCAGGAGCGCCTGCAGCACCTCGCCCACACCGATTCGCTGACCGGGCTGGCCAACCGCTTCACGCTGCATGGCGCGCTGCGCGCCGCGCTCGCGCAGCGCCGCCTCGTCGCCCTGGTGGCGCTGGATCTCGATCACTTCAAGCTGGTCAACGACACGCTGGGCCACGCGGCCGGCGACAAACTGCTGCAGACGGTGGCCGCGCGGCTGCTCGCGTGCCGGCGTCCGGTCGACCTGGTCGCGCGCCTGGGCGGCGACGAGTTCGCGCTGCTCGTGCTCGATGACACGGACGGCCACCTCGACGTCGATGCGTTGTCGCAGCGCCTGATCGACGTGCTGGAAGAGCCGGTGGTGATCAACGGCCGCTCGCTGCGCGCCTCGGCCAGCATCGGCGTGGCGCGCTGCGTGGATGCCGACGTCAGCGCCGACGACCTGCTGGTGCACGCGGACATCGCGCTCTATGCCGCGAAGAAGGCCGGCCGCGGGCGCTTCGCGGCATATTCAGCCGATCTCGGCGAGCGCAATCGCCGCAGCGTGACGATCGAGCAGGAGTTGCGCCAGGCCGTGGGCCGGGGCGAGTTGCAGCTGCACTGGCAGCCCAAGGTGGACATCCAGTCCTCGCGCATCGTCGGCGTGGAGGTGCTGCTGCGCTGGCGCCACCCGCAGCTCGGCAGCGTGGCGCCGATCGAGTTCATCCCGATCGCCGAGAAATCCGGCGCGATCCGCGAGATCGGCATGTGGGTGCTGCGCGAGGCCTGCCGCGTGGCGGTCGAGTCGCTCCCGGGCCTCACGATCTCGGTCAACGTCTCGCCATCCCAGTTGCACGACGACGAGTTCACCGCGTGCGTGCGCGACGCGCTCCACGCGAGCGCGCTGGAGCCGTTCCGCCTCGAGCTGGAGATCACCGAGTCCGTCTTCATCGACGACGTGGAGGGTGCGCTGCAACGCCTGCACTCGCTGCGCGCGCTCGGCGTGCGCGTGGCGCTGGACGACTTCGGCACCGGCTACTCGTCGCTCGCCTACCTGCGCCGCTTCCCGTTCGACACACTCAAGATCGACCGCGCGTTCGTCAACGAACTGATGGCCAGCATCGACACCCGCGCCATCGTGCAGATGATCTCGCAGCTCGCGCTGACGCTGAACATGCGCACCGTGGCCGAAGGCGTGGAATCGCCGGCGCAACTGAGCGCCGTCACGTCGGTGGGCTGCGACGAGATCCAGGGCTGGCTCGTCTCGCCGGCCTGTCCGATCGACGAGTTCCTTGTCTTCTGGCGCGGCTGGTTGCAGCGGCCGCTGGCGCTGGTCGAACAGATCCGGGCGCTCGGAGCGACCTAGGAGCGTGGGCGGCAGACGGCGCCTTCTGCCGCCCACGCTCCTAGCCGGCATCTCACCGAATACACTTCCGGTCGTCGAATTCAACGAGGTGCCGTCGGTGGCGATGTTCTGGTCGGTGTGTGTGGTGGTGCTGGCGTACCTGCTCGGGTCGCTGAGCTTCGCGGTGATCGTGTCGAAGGCGATGCACCTGGACGACCCACGCTCGTATGGATCTGGCAACCCGGGCGCCACCAACGTGCTGCGCAGCGGCAACAAGATCGCCGCCATCTTCACCTTGCTGCTGGACGCGCTCAAGGGCGTCGTCGCGGTGCTCTTCGCGCGCTGGATGGCCGAGCGCGTGGGCGATGGCGACGGCATCGTCGCGCTGGCCGGTCTTGCGGCCTTCCTGGGGCATCTGTACCCGGTGTTCTTCCGGTTCCAGGGCGGCAAGGGCGTCGCCACCGCGGCCGGCGTGTTGCTGGCGCTGAACCCGTGGCTGGGCCTGCTGGGCCTGGCCACGTGGCTGGCCATCGCGATCCTCACGCGCTACTCGTCGCTCGCCGCACTGGTGACGGCGGTGCTGGCGCCCGTCTACGTCTATCTCCTGCACGGCGACGCACAACGCGTCGTGGCGGTGGCCGTCATGAGCGTGCTGCTGATCTGGCGGCACCGCGCCAACATCGCCAAGCTGTTGAACGGTACCGAATCCAGGCTGGGCAGCAAGAAGCCCGTTGCCTGAAACACCTCTTTCATCCGGAAATTCCATGAGTGACATCCAGCGATTCGACGTCGGCCCCCGCATTTCGGAAATGGCCGTGCACAACGGCGTGGCCTACCTGGCGGGCCAGGTGGCGTCCGACGGCAGCAAGGACGCCCGAGGCCAGACGGCCGAAGTGCTGGCCATGATCGATGCGCTGCTGGCGCGCGCCGGCACCGACAAGTCGCGCATCCTGATGGCGCAGATCTTCCTGGCCGATCTGGCCGATTTCCCGGCCATGAACGCCGCGTGGGACGCCTGGGTCGCCACCGGCAGCGCGCCGCCGCGCGCGACGGTGGAAGCCAGGCTGGCCAAGCCGGAGTGGAAGGTGGAGATCGTCGTGAAGGCGGCGGTCTGACCGCCGTCTAGAGACCGAGCAGGGCCGCGTCCCCGCGGCCTTCCCGTACCAGCACCGGTTCATCGCCGCTCAGGTCGATGACGGTCGTCGGCTCCATCGGGCACGCGCCCGCGCAGACGATGGCCTGGATGCTCTTCTCGAACCGCACTCGGATCTCTTCCGGGTCGTTCATCGGCGCCGTCTCGCCGGGCGGGATCAGCGTCGTCGCCAGCAAGGGCTGGCCCAGTTCTTCCAGCAGGCATTGCAGCACCTTGTGGTCGGGCACGCGCAGGCCGATCGTGCGGCGCGACGGGTGCGACACGCGGCGCGGCACTTCCTTGGTGGCGTCGAGGATGAACGTGAACGGCCCCGGCGTGGCCATCTTGAGCATGCGGTACTGGCGGTTGTCCACGCGCGCGTAGTTGGCCAGCTCCGACAGGTCCCGGCACAGCAGCGTGAGGTGGTGCTTGTCGTCGACGCCGCGCACGCGCCGCATCTTCTCGACGGCCTCCTTGTCGTCGAGGTGGCACACGAGCGCATAGCTCGAATCGGTCGGCACCGCCGCGAGGCCGCCATCGTGCAGGATCTGCGCGGCCTGGCGCAGCAGTCGGATCTGCGGGTTCTCGGGATGGACGTCGAAGAACTGGGACATGGCTTCATTGTCTCAGCGCCCCGGCGTCCTTGTCGTGACATCGCCTACTCGGGCAGCGCGTGGACCGCGCCGGCGCCTGCGCTCACGAAGCGACGGATTCGCTCCGCAGTTCGGCCTGCGGCCAGCGCGACCACACCGGCGTGAGCCGCGGCGAGAGCGCCAGCTGGCCCGGCACCAGGCCCAGGTCGAGGCGGCTCTCTTCGGGATCGTGGAAGTCGCTGCCGCGGGAGGCCAGCATGCCGAACTCGATGGCCATCTCGGTGTACTTGGCCACGTCGCCGGCGTGATGGCTCCCCGTCACCACTTCCACGGCCTCGCCGCCGTGCGCCTGGAACTCGGAGAACAGCGCGTACTCCTCGGTGGGCGTGAACTTGTAGCGGCCCGGGTGTGCGATCACCGCCACACCGCCGGCGGCGCGGATCCAGCGTACGGCCTCGCCCAGCTTCGCCCAGCGATGCTCGACGTAGCCGGGCTTGCCTTCGGTGAGGTAGCGGCGGAACACCGCGTGCATGTCGGGCGCGACGCCGCGGGCGATCAGGAAGCGGCCGAAATGCGTGCGCGAGACCAGGTTCGGATTCGGCGCCAACGCGATCGCGCCTTCGTAGGCGCCGTGGATGCCGACCAGCGCCAGCCCGTCGCCCATCTGCCTGGCGCGCAGCTCGCGCCCGGCGCGCACGTTGGCGATGCCAGCCACCAGCTCGTCGTTGGACGGATCGATGCCCAGGCCGACGATGTGTACGGTGCTGTTGGCAAACGTCACCGACACCTCGATGCCGTCGACGAAAGGCAGGCCCGCCGCCGTGGCCGCGGCGCGTGCCGCGGGCAGGCCGCTCAGTTCGTCGTGGTCGGTCAGCGCCCACAGCTCGACGCCATTGGCCTTCGCGCGCGCCGCGAGCGCGACCGCGCTCAAGGTGCCGTCGGAGGCGGTGGAATGGCTGTGGAGATCGGCGTTGAGGGTGTGCACTGCAGCAATTTTAGCGGGGGCGCGGTGTCCGTGCCGCGGCAAGTGGGAAGGGTTCGCATGCCAGTCGCTGAGATTCACCTACCATTGCCCCGCGCACGACCCGTGCGAGCGACACTGGCCCACGATGCACGGACTCCACCTGATCGCCGACCTGCAAGGCTGCAGCGGTGACACGCCCCTCGACGACGGCGACGCCTTGCGCGCGCTGTGCCTGGACGCGGTCGCGCGCGCAGGGCTGCGCGCGGTGGGCAGCCTGTTCCATCCGTTCATGGGCGAGGATGGGCAGGCGCAGGGCGTCACCGGGGTGGTCCTGCTCGTCGAGTCGCACCTGGCGGTCCACACGTGGCCCGAGCTGCGCAGCGTGACGTGCGACGTCTACGTGTGCAACGTGGGCGGCGACAACTCGGCGCGCGCGGAGACCGTGATGGCGCAACTGGTGGCGGCGTTCGATCCGAGCGAGCCGCAGATCCAGCGCGTGCAGCGCGGCTGAGATCAGCCCTTCAGCACCTCGGCGATGAAACTCGCCTTGGCGCCGCCGTACGCGACGCCGCCCAGGGCGCCTGCCTCGATCTTCAACGCGTTGTAGCGCGCCAGTAGCGCCGGGCCGCCGCGCATGGCATCGCGAAAGACCATCAGCGATTCGTGACGCGAGCCCGATTCGATCAATTGCAGCGTGAGCGGCACCGCGCTGTGCGGCGCGGCGAGCGCCGCCCATCGATCGGCGGCCTCGTCCTGCGAGCGCAGCACGTAGCCAGCCTCGCGGAGGACGCCCAGCGCTTCGTCGAAGGCATCGCGCGGCACGGCGACGCAGATATCGACGCCGCCGCGGGAATACGCCCCCGGCATGGCCGAGGCGCCGACATGCTCGATGCGGGCATCGGGAAGGATGGAAGAGAGCAGCAGTTCGGCGTCTTCGTAGACCGCCGTCGCGACATCCTGGTAGTGGCGTGGGGCGAGCAGCGAGATGGCCTCCGAGGAGGCCTCTTCAAGGCGCATGTCTTGCAGGTCGGGCGAAGCCAGGCTCATGGTCGGCGGGTTTGCGCGCGCGCGAAGCGGTCGGGATGACGCTCATTGTGCCGCGTGCGCTGGCTTTTCGCCGTCGGAGCGGACCACGTGTTGCAACCCCTTCTTTCAGGCAGCCACACCCGGCTTCTTCAGCAGCAGCACGGCGATCGCCCCCAGCACCATCAGCGCGGCGAGCATGTGCAGGCCGGAATCGGTGGAGTGGGTCGCGTCCTTGATCAGGCCGATGATCCACGGAATGGCGAAGCCGGCGAGGTTGCCCACCGAGTTGATCAGGGCGATGCCCATCGCCGCCGCGGTACCGCCCAGGATGGCGGTCGGGTTGCTCCAGAAGATCGGCAGCGCGGACATGATGCCCATCGTGCAGATGGTCAGCCCTGCCATCGACAGCATCACATCGGCGTGGAAGGCCACGCTGATCAGCAGTCCCACGGCACCGGCCACGCATGACACCGCGGTGTGCCAGCGGTACTCCTGGCGGTAGTCGGCGCTGTGGGCCGCGAGGTACATCGCGACGATGCCGAAGGCCCACGGAATGACGCTGATGAAGCCCACCTGCAGCGGGTCGGCCACGCCCATCGCCTTGATGATGGAGGGCAGCCAGAACGACACGCCGTACAGGCCGGACACGATCGCGAAGTAGATGAACGCGAGCAACCACACCTTGCCGTTGGACAGCACGCTGGCGAGGCCGCCGTCGGCCTTGCCGGACTCCTCGGCGGCGATGTCGCGCGCGATCAGCTCGCGCTCCTCCAGCGTCAGCCATTGCGCGTTCTTCACGCGGTCCTCGAGGAAGAACCACGCGAGCACGCCCAGCACCAGCGACGGGATCGCCTCGAACAGGAACAGCCACTGCCAGCCCTGCCAGCCGTTGACGCCGCTCATCGTGTGCAGGATCCAGCCGGATGCCGGGCCGCCGACGATGCCCGCGACGGCGATCGCGGTGAGGAACAACGAGGTGGCACGGCCGCGGCGCGCCGCCGGAAACCAGTACGTGAGGTACAGGATGATGCCGGGGAAGAACCCGGCCTCGGCGACGCCGAGAAGAAAGCGCACGACGTAGAAGCTGATCGCCGAATTGACGAACATCGTGGCGGCCGACAGAACGGCCCACGTGATCATGATGCGCGCGATCCACCGCCCCGCGCCCACCTTGTGCAGCAGCACGTTGCTGGGGATCTCGAAGATGAAATACCCGATGAAGAAGATGCCGGCGCCGAAGCCGTAGACGGAGTCGCTGAACTGCAGGGCCTGCTGCATCTGCAGCTTGGCGAAGCCGACATTGACGCGATCGAGGTAGGCCGCGATGTAGCACAGGAACAGCAGCGGGATCAGCCGCATCGCGACCTTGCGGTAGACGGCGTCGGCAAGGGTGTCGACCTGGCCGGAGGGCGTGGCAGCAATCGTGGTCATCGTTCGTCTCCAAACTTGTTGTGTTTCGCCGATCGGGCGTTCTCTTCTTGTGCCGCGATCGTGCGACCGCAAGCGCGATGTTTGCAGCGGGGAAACACCCATGACTTGCGGCAGATTGTGGAACGGAACTGTCTTCTGGCTGAGTTTCGGCGCTGCTGCGCGTTCAATAGCGAAAAAGGCCTGCCGGGCAGAGCCGGCAGGCCTTTCAGATCAATCCGACGAAATCAGGTCAGTTCACTTGCTTCGTGAACGTCACCGGTTCGATCTCGACGCGACGGTTCGGCTCGAGGCACTTGATCAGCGCGGGGCGCTTCTTCTCGTCCTTGCACTCGACGACCGGATCCGATTCGCCCTTGCCGACGGCGGTCAGGCGGCTGCTGGCGATGCCCTTGTCGGCCAGGTAGGCCTTGACGGAGTTGGCACGCTCCTCCGACAGCTTCTGGTTGTAGGCGTGGCCGCCGATGCGGTCGGTGTACCCGACGATCGTCACGCTCTGGATGTCGGAGTTGGCGTTCATCGTGGCGGCGACTTCATCCAGCTTCGGCTGGGTCGGGCCCAGCTTGGCGCTGTTGAACGCGAACAGCTCGCTGGCCGACAGCGTGTACTTCTTCATGACCGGAGCCGGCGGCGGGGGCGGCGGCTCGACCGGGGCGGGCGGCGTCGTGGCCACGGTCGTCTCGGTCGTGCGCGTCGTCTCGACGAGGGGTGCCGGGGGGGGCGACGGCGGTCCGCCGAAGGCCCATGTCAGGCCCACGTTCGCGTACGCGTTGGCCGCGTGCTTCATGTCGTACGGGGTGCGGTCGTGATAGAACGAGTCCGTTTCGCGGATGTCGGCCTGCATGCCCAACGTCGGGGTGAACTTGTACTGGAAGCCAACGCCTGCATTGATGTACGGCGAGGTACGGCGGATGCCAGCGACGCCGTCGCGCGATACGCCACCGCCCACCAGCACGAACGGGCGGAAGCCGCCCGGCGTGAACAGGTACAGCGCATCGGCACCGGCCAGGTACTCGTGCATCTTGATGCCGTTGTCCTTGGATCCGGCATAGTTGCCGCCGATCTGCAGATCCCAGCTGGGCGACAGCGGGATACCGAACTTGATGCCGCCGCCGTAGCCGGTCTTGTCCTCGGGGAACTTGGAATCGGGCTTGATGGCGCTGCCATTGAGCAGGATGTAGTCGGACGGGTTGTAGGTCTCGTTGCTCTGGGCAGAGGCGGTACCGATGCAGGCGAGTGCACAGGCAGCTGCCAGCACGTTGATCGCGAGCGATTTTTGTCGAGTCATTGACTCACTCCTGAGGAAGTTTTATGAAGATATCGCGGGTCCGACGAGCACCCGTGCGCTGGGCGCACTCGTCGGGAAACGCGACCATACGTCGACCGGCTTCGTCGTTGCTGAATGCTTTGCAGACCGGTGCGGAAGAGTTCCTCCGAATGGGACTGCGCAACAACAATTGACCGGACATGGTGTGGCTTCTGGCAAGCTGCGTTCCCGCGACCTTTCGCCACGCCGAGTCACGACTTGCGTCGAACGCGCCGGGAAACGCCGCCGCGCCGAGTTCAAGGGTCGCTCCCACAGGAGAACGGTGCTGTCGGCGTGTTTCTTCCCCCACCGGATGTAACGATGCGTGAGCGACCTGAACATGACCGATTCAGTGAGAAGTTCGGCAATCGGTTCGTGTCGTGTTGCCGGCGAGTAAAGCTTCTGTCCGTTCAGGACGTTGCTCGGCGTGCGACCCTGCGCCCGGCGGCGTCGCCGCGCGTGAAGGCTTCCTCGAACACCGAGTAGGCCGACAGGTCGGCGTGCGCGAAGCTCACGCGAGCCGCGCTGTCGGGAATCGCGGCGAGCGCCGCGCTCGAGCGCAGTCCCGGCGTCGGAATGGACATCGCGTGACCATGGCGCACGATGTCCACCTGTTGCAGCCGCTCGGACAGGTCGGGATGCACGACGCGCAGATCGTCCAGGAGCATCTGCGTCGCGTCTTGCCAGCTCATTTGCAGCAGGCGTCTGCGGTCCGCGTCGGGGAAGGTCCAGTATGCGGTCAGCAGGCGCTCGCCGACGACGCGCGCGAGATTCTGGTGCTGCGCGTCGACATATCCCAGTGACGGGCTGCCGTGGATCACGTTGTCCCATGACAGCGGCGCGCCGACGCGATCCAGCGGCAACGCGTCCAGCCGCAGGTTGGCCACCATCCACGGCGCGCGGCGCTGCTGCTTCGCCGCGGCGACGAGCGGCGCGGGTGGCGCGGTGAGGACGTGGGCGGCGATGAACAGCGGCGTGGCGACGATCACGTGCCGTGCCGTCCACCGTTCGACCTCGGCGCCGGCGAAGGCCCAGGCCGTGATCCCCTGCAGGCCCTCGTCGATGCGGAACACCGCACGGCCGGTCTGCACGCGATCCTCGAACGGCCGGCGCAGCGCCTGGGCCAGCGGCGCGTTGCCGTCGGGCCAGGTGAGCACCGGGTCGCGGTCGTTGCTGTCGTCGCCGGGCGCGCTGAAGCCGTGGCGGCTCGCGAAGTAGTGCACGGCGGCCCAGGCGGAGACGGTGTCGCTGCCGGCGCCGTAGTCGTCGCGGCAGCAATAGTCCATGTAGGTCAGCACCAGCGGGTCGGCGATGCCTTGCGAGCGCAGCCATTGCGAACACGTCATGGCGTCCAGCGCACTGTGCGCGGGCGTCCAGGGCGCGCGCGCGGTGGGCAGCGCGAAGCCGATCCTGCCGGCCTCGGCGATGGCCTTGGCGAGCAGGCGGTACTGCGCCTGCGTGGGCGAATCGCGCGGCACGTCGGGCAGCAGGCCGTCCTGCCAGCGCCCGGCGATGAACAGGCGCTCCTGCGGGCTGTGGCACAGCTGGCGTTCGTCCCACTTCAGGCCGGCGCTCGTCTGCTTCGCGAGGCCGATCTCCACCAGCCAGGCCTGGATGTCGGGCGCGCTGGGGCCGGGCAACGGCAGGTAGTGCGCGCCCAGCGGGCAGCGCAGGCCGTGCATCGCGTGGCCGCGGCTGTTGCCGCCGGGCTCGTCCTCCAGCTCCAGCACGGCGAAATCGGTGATGCCGGCGCGCTGCAGGCTGCGCGCCGCGGACAGGCCGGCGATGCCGCTGCCCACGACCAGCACGTCGCAGCGGCGCGCGCGGGCGCCTGCGGGCGGCTGCGCTGCCGCGTCCCGCACGCGATGGCCGAGAACGGCGTTGTCGCCGATCCAGCGGCCGTCCACGCGCGTGCGCCAGTCTTCGGGCCTGGCGCAGCCGCTCAGGATGGCGGGCGCGGCCAACGCCGTCGCGCCCTGGGCCAACTGGCCCAGGAACGCGCGGCGCGTGTCGTCACTCATGCACCTTGCCCCATTCTTCTTCGAAGGTACGCACCAGCGTCTGGTTCGACAGGCGGTTCGCCTCGGTCGGCACGCGCGTCATGTCGAGCGGGAAATCGAGCAGCGCCTGCATGCCGGGCAGCGTGAGGAATCGCATGCCGGCCGGCAGTGCGCGCGGCATCACCCACGGCCGGTGGCTGGCGATGATGAAGCCCCATTCGCCGAAGCTGGGCACGTGCACGTGGTACGGCACGATGTGCAGGCCCACCGTCTCCAGCGTGGTGGCCACCGTCCAGAAGCTGCGGCGTGCGACCAGCGGCGAGGTGGTCTGCACCACCGCGTAGCCGCTCGCGGCCAGATGCTGGTCGACGAGCTCGTAGAAACTGGTGGTGTACAGCTTGCCGAGCGCGTAGTTGCTGGGGTCGGGAAAGTCCACCACGATGACGTCGTACTGGTCGTCGTGTTGTTCCAGCCACGTGAACGCGTCGGCATTGACGACGTGCACCTTGGGCGAGAGCAGCGCGTGCTGGTTCAGCGCGACCAGCGTGGGGTCGCTGGAGAACAGGCGCGTCATCTCCGGGTCGAGTTCGATCTGCGTGACCTGCTCCACCGACGGGTACTTCAGGATCTCGCGGATGGCCAGGCCGTCGCCGCCGCCCAGCACCAGCACGCGTCGCGGTGCGCCATAGCCGGCCATCGCCGGATGCACCAGGGCCTCGTGGTAGCGGTACTCGTCCTTCGAATTGAACTGCAGGTTGCCGTTGAGGAACAGGCGCAGCGTACTTCCCTGCGACGTGACCACGATGCGCTGGTACGGCGTGGACTCGTGCAGCACCACGCCGGGCCCGTAGAACTTGTCTTCCGACCAGGTGGTGAGCAGGTCGCCGGCGGCCATCGCGGCCACCAGCAGCGCGAAGATCGCGCCGCATTGCACCAGCAGCGTTCGCCAGCGCGGGATGTCGCCGCGAAACAGCCACAGCGACCAGATCGCCACCAGCGTGTTGAGCAGGCCGAAGAAGATGCCCGAGCGCACGATACCCAGGTGAGGTACCAGCAACAGCGGGAACGCGACGGACACCACCAGCGAGCCGAGGTAGTCGAACGTGAGCACCTGCGAGACCAGCGTGGACAGGCTGTCGCGGCCCTTCAGGTGCTTGTCGAGCAGGCGCAGCACGATCGGGATTTCAAGCCCGACGCCCATGCCCACGATCGTCACCAGCCCGTACAGCAGCACCTTGAACGAGATCAGGCTGGCGGCCGGCAGCGTGGCGTGCGCGGCGAACAGCGCGGCGGGCATCAGGCCGCCGACGACGCCCACGATCAGCTCGACGCGCACGAACATCGTCGCCAGGCGCTCGCGCACGTGGCGCGACGCCCACGAGCCCAGGCCCATCGCGAACAGATAGGTGCCGATCACGGTGGAGAACTGCAGCACCGAGTCGCCCAGCAGGTAGCTGGCGAGCGCACCGGCGCACAGCTCGTAGACGAGGCCACAGGCGGCCACCACGAACACCGACGCGAGCAGCGCGAGCTCGCCCGGCCCGACGCGCGGCGCGGCCGCGTGCGGGCCTGCCCCAGGAACCAGATCCATCAACCGTGGATCGCGGCGGCGATGATCATGCCGAGTGCGAGGAACATGGCGCCGACGACGATCGCCAGCGCCACGTTCTTCTCCTTCACCAGCTGATCCCACAGGTGGTACGGCGTGAGCTTGTCGATCACGATGAAGGCGAGCCACAGCACGACCACGCCGATCACCGCGTAGAGGATCGTTCCGCCGATCACGTCGGGCCTGAGCCATTCGGGTAGGTTCATTGCATGCTCCTTCGATTGAATGTCGACATCGTGCCCGACGTTTCTACTTGTGGCCGCCGCCGCCGGACGAATAACCGCCCCAGGCGCCGCCAGTGCCGATATACGCGCCGGTTCCCGCCGCCGAACGGGCCTTGCATTGCTGGTACTCGGCACTGTAGGCGCCGAAGGCGCGCCGCTCGTTGCGGCACGAATCCTGGCTGCACCACGCGAGCAGCAGGATCACCACCACCAGCAGGATCAGCAGTCTCGGCCACGTGATCAGGCCGCCGGGCCCGACAAGCGAGGCCATGTCCGGCGGCCCGGCGCGCTCCAGTTGCGACGCCTGCTGCGGCGCCAGGCCGAAGGTGTTGGCCACCATCCCGGCCGGAATCGATTCGCCCGCCGACCACGTGGTCTCGGTGGGCGTGTGCTCCAGGCTGAGGAATGCGCGGTGCCCGCTGGCGGAACCTTCGTAATCCTGGTGTTCGGTGCGCTGGCGGGCCTCGACCTTCCAGTAGAACTCGCCCAGGACGTACGTGTTCTCGGACGTGTACGTCCAGCGCCGTCGATACGTGGTGCCGTACCAGCTCGCCTGGTCGCCGGCCAGCGTCGGCACGCCGGTGAGCACGCGCACGACGCTCCAGCCCTCGTTGGTGTCGACGAGAAAGGCAAAGCCTTCGGTGGTGTTGTAGAGCAGGTATTCGCGCCAGGCCTCGGCCTCGTCGGAGCCGGCGCTCGCCAGCTCCATGCGCTCCATGTAGCCCACCACCTGCCACGGCAGCGCCGCGGCACCGCTGGGGATCGGCAGCGTGCCGGTGCGGCCCAGCGGAATGCCCGGCTCCATGCGGTTGACCTGCGCGTAGTGCGCCATGTCCGGGCCGATGCCCCGGGACAGGTCGACCACCGACTTGCAGCTGTTGCACACCACCGACTGCGTGGTGGCCAGCGTGATCTTCAGCGGCGCGCCGCAATTGGGGCAGGGCGGCGATTGCGCCTTGATCGTCTTCTCGCCGGCGCCACCGATGCCGGCCTCGCGCAGGCCGGCCATCTTCAGGTCGGCCAGGCGCACCGGCTTGCCGATCGACCAGGCGATCGGGCCGTCGGCGACGGCTTCCAGCGTGCCCACCTCGTCGGCGGTGTTGCGCAGGTCGGCGATGACGATGGCGCGATTGGCCGGCGGCGGCTGCACCAGCTCGCCCTGGGCGGCCAGCAGCTTGGCCTGCACCACCGATCCGACGCTCCACGGCCGCCCGTCGATGCTGACGCGCGCGCCCGCCTGCAGGCGCTCGGGCCGCGGCGCGTCGGCGGGCGCGGGGGCGTCGAATGCGAACACATAGCGGCCGTTGTCTTCCGACAGCCAGCCGCTGCGGCCGTTGTCGAACAGCGCGTGCCACTCGTTCCACGGGCCGTCGTCGGTGCCGAACTGCAGCCGGCCGACGAGCATGAAGCTCGTGCCCTGATAGCTGCCGCTGGCGCCGATCGTCAGCGGCGTGAAGTCATCGAAGATCTCGGCGCTGGTGCCGATCTTGCGCAGCGACTCGCCGTCGCGCACCAGCGTGCTGTGGCAGAAGCTGCACACGGCGCTGGCCGAAGCCGCCGACAGGAACTCGACCGGCGCACCGCAGTTCGGACAGGGCGCGCGCCAGGCGCGTTGCGGCGAGGTGGCCATCAGGCAGCCGCCTCGGGGTGCGCCTCAGGAGCGTGCGCCGTCACGCGCGACGCCCTCCACGGGCGCCGGGGGCGCCGACACGCGCGCTCTTCACAGCTTCTTCAGCAGCTCGGTCTTCTTGGCGGCGAACTCGTCCTCCGTGAGGATGCCCTTGTCCTTGAGTTCCCCCAGTTTCTCGAGCAGCGCCATCACGTCCTGCACCGGCGGATGTTCGCCGCTGGCCGCGGCGGCGGTGGCGATGCCCGTGCCCAGGCCCTGCGCCAGGTTGCCTGCCAGCACCTGGCCGAGCGCGACGCCCGCGCCCAGGCCCATCGCGCTGCCGGCGATGCCGCCACCGCCTTCGCCCGCGCTCTCCGCGAACTTCGGGATCGATTGCGCGGTCTGGTACTGCATGAACGCGCCCATGTTCTGGCCGACCATGCCCATGCCGATCTTCTGGTCGAGGATCTTCTGCAGTTCGTCGGGCAGCGATACGTTCTGCACCGTGACGCCGTCCAGCGCCAGGCCCAGGTTGGCGAACGCCGGCGCGACGGCCGCCTTGATCTGCGTGGCGAACTCGACCTGGTTGGCGGCGAGATCGAGGAACGGGATGCCGCTGTGCGCGACGGCGTCCGACAGGTGCTGGAGCATCAGGCCGCGTAGTTGCCCGTCGATCTCCTCGACGGTATAGGTGCCGCGCGTGCCCGACACCTGCTGCTGGAACAGCTTCGGATCGGCGACGCGCCACGAGTAGTTGCCGAACGCGCGGATGCGGATCGCTCCGAAATCCTTGTCGCGCAGGGTGACAGGTTGGGGCGTGCCCCAGCGCTGGTCCACCTGCAGGCGCGTGCTGAAGAAGTAGACGTCGCTCTTGAACGGGGAGGCGAACAGCTTGTCCCAGTTCATCAGGTTGGTGAGCAGCGGCAGCGTGTGCGTGTTCAGCGTGTACAGGCCGGGCCCGAACGCATCGGCCGCCTTGCCCTCGTTGACGAACAGCGCCGCCTGCGATTCGCGCACGGTCAGCCTGCCGCCATTCTGGATCTCGTTGTCCTGCATCGGATAGCGCCACGAGAGGATGCCGTCGCCCGGCTCCTGCCACTCGATGACGTCGATGAACTGCTTCTTCAGGAATCCCATCAGTGCCATGGCTGCCTCCACTTGGCTGCTAGTTGCATTCAGGGCGGATCATAGACGCATGGCGGGCCGGAAAACGGCGCCGGTCGGGCAGAGCGTCTCCCTCTGACGGGGGGGACTCGTGGCGATTCGTGCGAAGGCGCACCGCGTGCAGGATCGTGGGAAAAGCCGCGCCAATGAAAAAGAGGCCGCCCGCTTTTCGCGGATCGGCCCCTTGGCATCTTCGTTGCGCGGTCGAACGGCGCCCTGCGCGAAATCAGCGTGCGGCGACGACCTGCTCATCGCGCACCTGGCGCATGTCGCTGCCGCTGAGGCAGACGACCGAGGCGTCGGCCTGCGCGGCACGGCACGCCGTTTCGCTGATGGACGCGGTGTAGATGGTGGCGCCGTCGGCCGAAGAGGCCATGACCCAGCGGCTCTGGCCGTGCGGCATCGGGGGCGCGCCGATGGCCGCGAGGCCCACGGCGGCGGCGATCAGCAGCGTGGTCGTGCGCAGGCTGTTCGAGGTGGACTTGGCGGCAATGTTGGCTTGGCTCATTTTGGATTCCCTCCGTGGATCTATCGGTGCGCCGACGGTGATACGCCGTGGCAGTCGGTGCGCGGTGCGCTTCCGACGGAAGCCACTTGAATCAGCGCGACTTGATCGTAGAGCGCGCGCTTGTCCAACGGATCGGTTCGCGGCGCGTAACGAGCGTGCGCACTGTCGAATAGATCACGGTTACAAGATGTTTCCCGGCCGGTTTCCGCTTAAGCCGGGCGTCTGGCTGCCGATAGGCGGCCTTGAGGCGTTTGAAAAGGTTGTCGAAGTCGATCTCCGGCTCCTTGTCGCCCAAAAGACAAGGGCATTCCCAGGCAATTCTTCACGCTGCATTGGCGCGGATCGTGGCAGGCCCTTCCCCTCGAAGGCGGCGACGCGCAAGATGGTTTCGCGCAGTCCGTCCCGGTACTCGCAGGAAGATCGCCATGTCGACGCTCGGCGCCGTCCCCGTCACCTCCGTTGCTCAAACCAACGCACTTCAGTCCCGGCACCGGGCCGCGCAGGCGCGCGCGACATGGAGCACCGCGAACGCGATCGGCGCTGCCAACGAAGACAAGGCGGCGAAGACAGCGGGCGCAGCGCCCGCTTCGTCCGATGCCTTGGGTAGCCTGGCCATCGCCACGACGGTGGCCGCGATGATGACCAGCATGCCAGCCGCGCTTCACTTGATGACCCACGCAGCGCTCGCGCGCGGCAGCGACAAGCCCGACGCCGCCAGCCACTCGATCTCTCAGGACACGTACGCGCAACTCACGCGGCGAGTCGTTAGCCCCGGAGGCAGTACGGGCGCCGGCATGCAAACAGGCTCGTCTTCCACCGGCCAGCGTGGTGACTCGTCGTCCGAGGATACTGTCGCAGGCGATGCCGACGGCGCCGAAGCCACGCAAACTGCAGGCAACGTGGCGCACGCGGAGGCGCAATTCCCGAGCGCTGAAACGTTCGCCCTGGCGACAGCCGACGCGACGACCAATCCTGTCGCCGCGCCGGCTCTGGCCGCCCTGGCGGCCCCGACTCGCAACGCCAACGCGTCAAATACGCATGCAATGCAGGTCGTGGAGGATGTGGCGCCGGCGAGCGCGTCGATGCTCACGAGCGTCGTCGTTCGCCAGGCCATCGCACAGTTCAAGCAAAATGTCACCTCGATCCGCATCCCGATGTCGGTCGTGTCGCTCGTTGCCTGAACTGCAGCGACACGAGGAAGGAATGGTCGTCGTCGAAGGGGCGCCTGCAGCTCTTGAGGCGTGCTCTCGATGACCATCGAGAGCAGGTTCTTCTTCCGGATCCGCCGTCCCGTGTTCAGGCGCCGTACCGAGCGGCCGTCAGCCCGTCGAAATCGATCTCCGGCTTCTTGCCGCTGAGCAGGTCGGCGATCGCCCGCCCGGTGCCCGGCGCCATCGTCCAGCCCAGCGTGCCGTGCCCCGTGGCCAGCGTCAGGTTCTCCAGCTTCGTGCCGCCCATCACCGGCGTGCCGTCGGGGGTCATCGGGCGCAGGCCGGTCCAGAACGTCGTCTGGCTCAGGTCGCCCGCGTCCGGGAACAAGTCGGTCAGCACGAATTCCAGCGTCTTGCGGCGCGCCTCGGTCAACTGCAGGTCGAAGCCCGAGAGCTGCGCCATGCCGCCCACGCGGATGCGGTCGCCCAGGCGCGTGACGGCCACCTTGTGGGTCTCGTCCATGATGGTCGATTCGGGCGCCGCGGCCGCGTCCTTGATCGGTACCGTGATCGAGAAGCCCTTGACCGGATAGATCGGCAGGTCGATCCCGAGCGGCTTGAGCCACTGCGGCGAGTAGCTGCCCATCGCCAGCACCACCTGGTCGGCCGTCAGCCGGCCGGCATCGGTGTCGACGCCGGTGACGCGCTTGCCGTCGCTGGCCAGGCCGGTGATGTTGACGCCGAAGCGGAACTTCGCACCGAGCGCCTCGGCCATCTTCGCCAGGCGCTGGGTGAACAGGAAGCAGTCGCCGGTCTCGTCACCGGGCAGGCGCAGCGCGCCGACGAACTTGTCCTTCACGCCGGCCAGCGCGGGCTCGTATTGCAGGTAGCCGGCGGTGTCCAGCAGCTGGTACGGCACGCCGTATTGATCCAGGATCTCGGTGTCCTTGTGCACGCCATCGAGCTGCTTTTGCGTGCGAAACAGCTGCAGCGTGCCCTGGGCGCGGTCGTCGTAGGCGATGCCGGTCTCGGCGCGCAGCTCCTTCAGGCAGTCGCGGCTGTATTCGGCCACGCGCACCATGCGCGCCTTGTTGACGCGGTAGCGCTCCTCGGTACAGTTGCGCAGCATCGCGAAGCCCCAGCGCCACATCGAGGCCTCCATCATCGGCTTGATGATCAGCGGGCTGTGGTTCATCAGCAGCCACTTGATCGCCTTCACCGGCACGCCCGGCCCGGCCCAGGGCGATGCATAGCCGGGCGACACCTCGCCGGCGTTGGCGAAGCTGGTTTCCAGTGCCGGCGCGCTCTGGCGGTCGACGACGGTGACGTCGTGGCCCGCGCGGGCGAGGTAGTAGGCGATCGAGGTGCCGATCACGCCGCTGCCGAGGACGAGGATGGTCATGTGGAATGGCTTGGGTCGGACGGTGGAGTCGGGCATGCGCTCGTGGCGCGCGCCCGGACGGGTCAACGCGACCAGAATATCTCAAGGCGGGGCGGCCCGGCAGGGAACCGGACAGCCCGCGGCAAGCTCTGAACCGAACCCGCCCGCGTGGCATGCCAAGATGCGCCCCATGAAAACCCACCTGCCTTTCCGCGTCCTGGTGCTCAGCGCCGCTGTCGCCGCCGCCGCATCCGCACTGGCAGCTCCCGCTGCTGCAGCGCTGCCCGCGCAACTGCGCGAGGTCGAAGGCGTGCACGAATATCGGCTGCCCAACGGGCTGCAGGTGCTGCTGATTCCCGACGCGTCCAAGCCCACGGTCACCGTCAACATGACCTACCACGTGGGCAGCCGCATGGAGGGCTACGGCGAGACGGGCATGGCCCACCTGCTCGAGCACCTGATGTTCAAGAGCACGAAGAACATCCCCAACGTCGGGGCCGAGCTGTCCAAGCGCGGCATGGGCTTCAACGGCAGCACGAACGCCGATCGCACCAACTACCACGAGACCTTTCCCTCCGACCCGGCGCAGCTCGCCTGGGCGTTGAAGACCGAGGCCGAGCGCATGACGCACGCCAACGTCATCAAGAAGGATCTCGACACCGAGATGACGGTGGTGCGCAACGAGATGGAGTCCGGCGAGAACAGCCCGTTCCGCATCCTGATGGAAAAGACCAACGCCGCGGCCTACCAGTGGCATGCCTACGGCAAGGACACCATCGGCGCGCGCTCGGACGTCGAGAACGTCAACATTCCGCACCTCCAGGCCTTCTACCGGAAGTACTACCAGCCCGACAACGCCACGCTGATCGTGGCCGGCTCGTTCGACGCCGCCAAGGTGCTGGCCGAGATCACGCAGGACTTCTCCGCGATTCCCAAGCCGACGCGCGTGATCGAGCCCAGCTACACGGTGGAGCCGGTGCAGGACGGCGAGCGCGAGGTCACCCTGCGCCGCGTCGGCGGCGAGAAGGACCTGTTCGTCACGTACCACATCCCGTCGATGGCCAGCCCCGAGATGTCGGCGTTCGAGATCATCGCCACCGCCCTCGGCGACACGCCCAACGGCCGGCTCTACAAGCGCCTGGTGGCCACGGGCAAGGCCACGCAGACCTTCGCCTGGGCCAACCAGGCCGCCGATCCGGGCCAGTTCAACGCCGGCGCGCAGTTGAAGAAGGACGACGACCTCGACGCCGCGCAGAAGATCTTCCTCGACACCGTCGAAGGCCTGAAGGCCGAGCCGATCACCGCGGAAGAACTCAAGCGCACGCAGCTGCAGCTGGACAAGCAGTTCGACCAGATGCTGGCCGACCCGGAACAACTGTGCCTGGCGCTGTCGGAATCGATCGCCGGCGGCGACTGGCGGCTGCTGTTCCTGGAGCGCGACCGCGTCGATTCGGCCACGCTGGAGCAGGTCAACGCCGCCGCCACGGAGTGGATCAAGCGGTCCAACCGCACGCTGGGCCGCTTCATTCCCACCGACGCGCCCGACCGCACGCCGCTGGCCACGCGCAGCGACCCGGAAGTGGCGCTGAAGGACTTCAAGCCCCGCGCCTCGGTGGCCGCCGGCGAGGCCTTCGACTCGACGCCGCTGAACCTGGACAAGCGCACGCAGCTGATCACGCTGCCCGACGGCCTGAAGCTGGCGCTGCTGCCCAAGAAGACCAAGGGCGAGACGGTGGAAGTGGCGCTGAACCTGCACTTCGGCGCGCTCGACAACCTGCGCGGCCTGGCGGTGCCCGGCAGCTTCGTGGCCGCGACGCTGCCCACCGGCACGACGACGAAGACCCGCGCCCAGCTCGCCGACGCCTTCGATGCGCTCAAGACCGACTGGTCGGTCAGCGGCACGCCCGAAGGCGCCAGCGCGAGCCTGACCACGAAGCGCGACACGCTGGTGCCGGCGCTGGAACTGCTTGCCGAAGTGCTGCGCAAGCCGGCATTCGACGCGGCGGAATTCGAGCAGATCCGTCGCCAGACGGTGCAGGGCTACGAGAAGGCGATGGAGGATCCGGGCACCAACGCCAGCGTGACCTTGCAACAGGCGTTGCAGCACTGGCCGGCCGATGATCCACGCTATGTCGCCAGCCTGACCGAGTCGGCCGACAAGGCCAAGGCAGTCAAGCTCGACGACGTCAGCGCGTTCTACCGCAGCCATTGGGGCGCCGACCACGCCGACCTGGCCATCGTCGGCGACTTCGACCCGGTGCAGGTCAAGGCGGCAGTCACGCGGCTGCTGGGCGATTGGAAATCCCCCGTGGTGTACCAGCGTCTGGACAATCCGCCCTCCGATGTCGTCGGCCAACGGCTGGTGACGCCGCTGAAGGACAAGGCCAACGCCGTCGTCATCGGCCAGTTGCCGCTGAAGCTGCAGGACACCGACGCCGACTACCCCGCGCTGCTGCTGGCCACCCACGTGCTGGGCGGCGGGGGCTTCGATTCGCGCCTGCTGACGCGGCTGCGCCAGAAGGAAGGCATCTCCTACGGCGTGGGCAGCGGCCTGCGCGCCTCGGCGTTCGAGCCGTCGGGCACGCTGCAGTTCTTCGCCATCTATGCGCCGGAGAACCGCGGTCGCCTCGAGACCGGCTTCAGCGAGGAGATCGCGCGCTTCGTCAAGGACGGCATCACCGCCGACGAGCTAGCCACCGCCAAGAAGGCGATGCTCGCGGAACGTACCGCCTCGCGCACCAACGACGGCGCGGTGGCCGGCGGCTGGGCGGCCAGGCTGGAGCAGGGCCGCACGTTCGCCTTCAGCGCCGACCAGGACGCGAAGCTGGAAGCGCTCACGCTCGAACAGGTGAACGCCGCGATCCGCAAGTGGATCGTGCCGGGCAACGTCGACTGGTCGACCGCGGGCTCGTTCCCTGCCGCCAAGTGATGAGCGAAGACGACCTGCCCGCGCTCCCGCCCGCCGAGCCCGGCCGCTATCGCCACTACAAGGGCGGCGAGTACGAGCTCGTCGGCGTGGCGCGGCACAGCGAGACGCTGGAGCCGCTCGTCATCTATCGGCCGCTGTACAACGCCACCGGCCTGTGGGCGCGGCCGTACGCGATGTTCTTCGGCGAGCTCGAGGTCGACGGGCGGATGCAGCGGCGTTTCGTCAGGCTCTGAAATCGAGGTCCCGCGTCGTCCAGTTGCGGCGCGGCGTCGTCGATTCACGCCCGAAAATCGACTGTCGGTCGCCTGACTGTCCCCACGGCACCTCGGTGCCGATATGCTTGCGCCTTTCGAGCCTCCCGACGGAGGCTCGCTGGTCTGCATAGAAGAATCCAGAGGACCCTGCCAGATGACGCTGCCCCGCCGCTTCGCCGCACCCCGTTCGACCACGATCGCAGCCGCGCTGGCCCTTGCGCTGGCAGCCGGGCTGCTTGCCGGCTGCAACAGGCCCGGCGCAGCGGGGGCGGCTGACGCGGCCTCCGCGCCGAGCGCGGCGTTGCTGATCTCACCCGAAGACGTGCTCGCCGTGGGCCTGCAGACGCACGCGTCGGGCCCGGTGATCACCGGCTCGATCCAGCCCGAACGCCGCGCCGACCTGCGCGCGGAAGTGTCGGCCGTGGTGCTGCAGGTGCTCAAGGAAAACGGCGAGGTCGTGCACAAGGGCGACCTGCTGGTGCGGCTCGACGACACCTCGATCCGCGACAGCCTGCAGTCCGCCGAGGAGTCCGGCCGCGCCGCCGCGCAAGCGCTCGACCAGGCCCAGCGCCAGTACGCCCGGGTGAAGACCTTGCAGGCCGAGGGCATGAGCTCGCAGCAGGCGCTGGACGACGCCGAGGTGCGCCGCAACACCGCGCAGAGCGACCGCGTGGCCGCCGATTCGCGCACCGTCGCCGCGCGCCAGCAGCGCACGCGAACCGAAGTGCGCGCGCCGTTCGACGGGGTCGTCAGCGACCGCAAGGTGTCGGCCGGCGACACGGCTGCCATCGGCAAGGAGCTGTTGAAGGTGATAGCCCCCGACAGCATGCGCTTCGAGGGGCTGGTGTCGGCCGACCGCATGGGCGACATCCAGGCCGGGCAGGCGGTGCAGTTCCGCATCAACGGCTTCGATCGCACCGATTTCATCGGCAAGGTGCGCCACGTCGATGCGTCGGCCGACCCGGTCACGCGCCAGGTGTCGGTCATCGTCGATTTCGCGCCGGGAACGGCGCCCAGGGTGGCCGGCCTCTACGCGGAAGGCCGGATCGCCTCCGGCGCCTCGCAGGCCTTGCTGCTGCCCGAGGCCGCCATCGTCAAGGAAGGCGACAAGGCCTACGTCTGGCGCCTGAACGGCAACAAGCTGGCCAAGACGACCGTCACGCTGGGCGACCGCGACGCGCGCCTGGGCAACGTGGTGGTGGCGTCGGGCATCGCCGCGGGCGACCGCGTGCTGCGCACGCCGGGCTCCACGCTTTCCAACGGCCAGGCCATCGAGATGGCAAAGCCGGTGGCACCTGCCGCGTCGGTCGCGCCGGGCGCCTGAACGGGAGCACAGATGTTTCTTTCCGACTTCAGCATCAAGCGGCCCGTGGCCGCGATCGTCATCGTCATCACGCTGATGGGTTTGGGGCTGATCGCGCTGAACAAGCTGCGCGTCAACCAGATCCCCGACGTCGACCAGCCGGTGATGGTGGTCAGCATCACCTATCCGGGCGCGTCGCCCGATACGGTCGAGCGCGAGATCGTCAACCGCATCGAACGCGCGTTGCAGGGCATCGAGGGCGTGGACCAGTCGCGCTCGTCGTCGACGGCCAGCGAAGGCCTGGCGCAGTTCGTCCTCGTGTTCGAGTTCCACAAGGACATGACCCAGGCCTCCGACGAGGTGCGTAACGCGATCGGCACCGTGCGCTACAAGCTGCCGGTGGAGATGCGCGAGCCCGTGCTCACGCGCATCGATCCGAGCGCGCAGCCCATCATGCAGTTGGCGCTGTCGTCGGCGACGTTGTCGCACGCCGAGATCTCTCGCCTGGCAGAGGATCAACTGGCCGACCGGTTCCGCGCGCTGCCGGGCGTGGCCACCGTCAACGTCAACGGATCGCTGACGCGCGAGCTCAGCGTGCTGCTGCATGCGCAGAAGCTGCGCGAGTTCGGCGTGTCGGTGACGGACGTGGTCGACGCGTTGCGCGCGCAGAACGCCACCGCGCCCGTGGGCAAGGTGCGCGGGGCGCTCGAGGACCAGAGCATCCGGCTCGTCGGTCGCTTCGAGTCGCCGTCCGAATTCAACCAGATGCTGATCAAGCGCAGCGGCGACAACCTGATCCGCCTGGGCCAGGTCGCCACCGTGCAGGACGGCTTCGCCGAGATGACCGGCTACAGCGAGCACAACGGCCACCCCAACGTGGGCCTGTCGGTCACGCGCACGCGCGACGGCAGCACGGTGAGCATCGCCAAGGAAGTGCGCGAGCTGGTCGAGACCATCGACAAGGAGCAGGCCGGCAAGGCCAGGCTCGAGATCACGCAGGACGGCGGCGAGGATGCCCAGAGCAGTCTCGACAATGTCGTGCACTCGCTGTTCTTCGGCGCCGGCCTCACGATCCTGGTCGTCTACGTGTTCCTGAACTCGTGGCGCTCCACGTTGATCACCGGGTTGAGCCTGCCCACGTCCGTCATCACCGCGTTCATCGCGGTGTGGCTGTGCGGCTTCACGCTCAATTTCATGAGCCTGCTGGGGTTGTCGCTGGCCATCGGCGTGTTGATCGACGACGCGATCGTGGTGCGCGAGAACATCGTGCGCCACATGCAGCGCGGCGAGGATCGGCGCACCGCGGCGCTCAACGGGACGGCCGAGATCGGCATGGCGGTCGCGTCCACCACGTTCTCCATCGTCGCCGTGTTCGCGCCGGTGGCGTTCATCCCGGGCATCACCGGCGAGTGGTTCCGGCCGTTCGGCCTCACCGTGGTCGCCTCGGTGATCGTGAGCCTGTTCATCTCGTTCACGCTCGACCCGATGCTGTCGGCGTACTGGGGCGATCCGGTGGATCTGCACAATGCGCCGCGCACGGGCATCAGCCGGTACCTGCAAATATTCAACGACTGGTTCGACCACCAGGCCGATCGCTACGGCCGCGTGATCGCGTGGGCGCTGCATCACCGCTGGCGCATGGGCTGGGCGGCCTTCCTCAGCTTCGTGCTGGCGCTCGTGCTGCAGTTCTCGATCGGGGGATCCGACTTCCTGCCCAAGTCCGACAGCGGCACGCTGGCGGTGGACATCCGCATGCCGCCCAGCAGCAGCCTGGACTATGCCCGCATGAAGTTCGAAGCCGGCATGGAGCTGGCGCGCACGATGCCGGAGACGGTGGCCACCAACGGCTTCATCAACGCCAACACGGGCCGCATCTATGTCGACATCGGCAAGAGCACGCAGCGCAAGCGCAGCGCCACCGAGGTGGGCAACGAGTTGCGCAAGTTGATGGCGCGCCTGGTCGGCGCCGAGTTCACCGTGATCGACGACCTGAGCAACGGCGCGCAGAAGCCGGTGCAGATCCGCTTCCACGGCACCGATTCGCGGCGCCTGCTGGCGATCACCAACGACTTCATGGACAAGCTGCGCCAGGTCAAGGGCGCGGTGGACGTCGGCCTGTCGGAGCAGGATCCACAACAGGAGTTGCGCATCGACCTCGATCGCGGGCTGGCCAACTCGATGGGCGTGTCCGTCAACGACGCGGCGCAATCGCTGCGCGTGGCGTTCGCGGGTGTCGAGGCCGGCGACTGGATCGATCCCACTGGCGAGGCGCGCGACGTGGCGGTGCGATTGGCGCCGGAGGACCGCGTCGACGCGAGCAACATCGAGCGTCTGCCGATCACCGTGGCCGGCACCGACCGCATGGTGCCGCTGGAGCAGATCGCCACGGTGTCGATGGGCAAGGCGCCCTCCAAGATCCAGCACGCCAACTCCAAGCGGATGGTGGTGGTCACCGCCAACGCCCAGGGCCGCTCGTCGGGCGAGGTCACCGCGGACGCGATGAAGATCGCCAACGCGATCCAGTTTCCGCCGGGCTTCGGCATCGAGCTGGCCGGCGCGTCGCAAAGCCAGCAGGAGGTGTTCAGCAACCTGGGCGTCGCTTTGATCTCCGGCGTGCTGCTGATGTACCTGGTGCTGGTGATGCAGTTCGGCTCGTTCACGGCGCCGATCCCCGTGATGATCTCGCTGCCGTTGAGCCTGATCGGCGTGGTCATCGCGCTCGTGTCCACGCACGGCACGCTCAACCTGATGAGCATCATCGGCGTGATCATGCTGATGGGCCTGGTGGCCAAGAACGCCATCCTGCTGCTCGACGCCGCGCGCGCCGAGGAACGCGAAGGCATGGACCGCGAAGAGGCGCTGATGCACGCCGGCCGCAAGCGCCTGCGCCCGATCATGATGACCACGTTCGCGCTGATCGCCGGCATGATGCCGGTGGCCATCGGCCTGGGCGAGGGCGGCGAGTTCTATCGCCCGATGGCGGTCACCATCATCGGCGGCACGATCACGTCGACGCTGCTGACCCTGCTGGTGATCCCGTGCTTCTACGACTCGATCGAGCTGATGCGCGAGCGCATGCTGGCGAAGTTCAATCGCCGTTCGGAGCGCTTCACCGCGGTGGGCGGCCTGGTGCTGACCTTGCTGGAGTTCATCGCCTTCCTCACGACGCTGCGCTTCTTCTGGCGCGCGGGCCGACGCGCGTTCGGCCTGCCCACCGGCGGGCTGTGGCGCAAGGAATCGATGGCCGCGGCGCACGCGTCGCAACCGGTGCTGAACCCCTGAGGATGTCGTCGCGATGACTGCGCAAAAACTCGTCGCCGCCGACACGTTGTCGGCGCCCGACCTGCATGCGGCGACCATCGCCGCGTTCGCCGACTACCTGGTCGGGCCGTTCCAGATGACGCGGGAACAGTTCCCGTCGTTCATCGGTCGCCAGGGCGTCGACCTGGCGCGCAGCCGCGTGGCCCTGCGCGATGGAGCCATCGGCGCATTCGCCTACGTGTGCCCGCGCCAGGAGGTGGGCCGCTGGCGGCTCGGGGTGATGGGTGCGCTGCCGTCCGCGCGCGGCACCGGTGCCGCGCCGGCGCTGCTCGACGACTTCGTGGCGCGCGCCCGGGCCGAAGGGCTGCCGCACGTCGAACTCGAATGCTTCGCCGAGAACGAGCGCGCGCTGCGCCTGTACCGCAGTCGCGGGTTCGAGGTGGTATGCGGGCTGAATGGATGGAAGCCGGCAGACGCCCCCGCTTCGACGCTTCCGCCGGCCGGCGACGTGCGCGAAGTCGAGCGTGCCGACGCCTTCGCCTGGCTGGCCGAGGCCAACCAACGCATCGCCTGGCTGCCGTTTCCGCTCACCGACCGCTCCTTGTCGGCCCAGCCGCGTCCGCTCACGTTCTGGCGTTGCGGCAGCGCGCAGGTCGCGTTCAGCGTGGTCGAGGGTACGCCGACGCACGTCCACAGCCTGGTCGATCTCGACCCGGCGCAGCGGGACGCCGAAGTGCTGGCCTACGCGATTCGGGCCGCGCACGCCGATGTGTTTGTGCCGCCGGTGCTGCGTGACGACCTGGGTGGCGACGCGCTGCGTCGTGCGGGCTTTGTGCCGCACGGCATGAGCCAGGTGTTGATGCAGCGACGGCTTTAGATGTCGCTCTGCGCCATCGCGTGCAGCTTCTCCAGCGTCGCCCAGTTGCGCCCCGTGCCGCGCTGCCCCAGCAACTTGCCCACGGCCTTGCCGATGCGACTCTCGATGATGCCGTTGGCACA